>OASS01000024.1_pt1 | contig 168800 bp, 158 predicted proteins | sample 1475811 | NCBI WGS metagenome assembly OASS01 (sample SAMEA2579922, study PRJEB22360) | human gut metagenome | biome: human gut; feature: human-associated habitat; material: faeces | place: Denmark | collected 2008/2010 | reverse complement strand
GAACGTTGAATTGAACGGAGACAGGAAGGATTATGTTGTTTTAGACGAATTGAAAAAAGCAATCAGACTGCTTCACGAAGGAGATTGAAGGAAAGAACAGTTCATATGATTTTAACTATTTGAAAGTAAAGGAGGCGAAGTGGATGCTGATCAGAGTAATAAAAGAGCTGTGTGACCTGCCAGAGTATAAGTGACCGGTACGCGGAAGAGTATACAAAACGGTGAGTCAAATAACAGGAAGATATAATGCGCAGGAAAACAAACGGGAGTTCATCATTGTAAATGGATGTAGAGTATCCGTACATAGAGAAGAATATGAACCAGTACGAAACATAAGAAGGAGGAATGAGAAATGAACCACTTACAAACGATCGAATATGCAGATAACAGAGTATTGACGACGCAGCAGCTGGCAGAGGTCTATGAAACATCTGTCGATAACATAAAAATGAATTTCAAGCGGAACAAAGACCGATTCACAGAAGGGAAGCATTACTATATGCTGAAAGGTGATGAATTAAGGGATTTTAAGAACAAGGTAACTGGAAGTTACTCTGTGCCGAGAAATGTAAATGCATTGATTTTATGGACCGAAAAGGGCGCAGACCGTCACTGCAAGATACTGGACACCGATAAAGCATGGGAACAGTTCGACAATCTGGAAGAGACATATTTCAGAGTGAAGGAGCGAGCTATGATACCGGTTGAAGGACTGTCAACGGAAATGCAGGCCCTATTGATGCATGACAGGAAGCTCACAGAACAGGACAAGCGGATCACGGCATTGGAGAACAATGAAAAGATATCATCCGGACAGAAGCGTGATATCAGAAGAGCTGTCAATGCTGCCGTTATCAGTGCCTGCGGTGGAGAGGAAACAACCGTATATAGAAAACATAGCCAAAAGATATATAAGGCAATCTACGGATTCCTGTATACATACTTTGATATTTCTGAATATGCGGATATTCCGAGAACGAGATTCACGGATGCTACAGAACGGATAAAAGAATGGTATCCGAGCTGTGAATTGAAACTCTTCATCGAGAAAGTGAATGGATATGGTCAACAGGAGATAGATTGGAGTGAAATGGATGCTTAAAATGAAACCATGTCCATTCTGTGATGGTAAGGTCAAGGTCATAAAGTCTCCTATCGGAGTAATTTTCTTTAAATGTGCAGAGTGTGGATGTATCGTATCCTTCGATACAATGAAATGCAACAAGCATCCGGAAAAAGCAATCGAAGCATTCAACAGGAGGGGAGTAAGTCATGACGAAAGAAGGAATGCGGCGCTCAATTGACGGATTTATAACAAAGGAACGGGAAGCTGAGAAAAGCAAGAACACAGTGCGTCACTATGCGCATGTGCTTGATTTGCTGTATGATTTCCTGCCGGAAGGCGAGTTGAATAAGACATGTATCATCGAATTTAAGGAGCACCTCCTGGAATCCGGATTCGAACCATCCACCGTACAGAATTACATTACCATCGTGAACAAGTGGCTGAAATACGCCAAGATGAAGCGATTCACGGTCACGAATATAAAGGTCCAGGGCAAGGCGTCGCTGGAAGAGGAGGAGCTGCTCACACCGGAAGACTTCATGCGACTTCTGCGGCAGGCGAAACGTACGGGGAGAAAGCAATATTGCATGATCATGGAGATCATGGGCTACACAGGCATACGGCTGTCAGAGCTGCAGTATTTCACGGTAGAAAATATCCGGAAGCCGAAGCTGCTCGTACACAACAAAGGAAAGATACGCACCATTATCATGCCAACATCATTGAAAAAGAAGATAAAGAAATACATCGAAGAACAAGGCATCGAATCGGGATACATCTTCCCAGGGAAGAAAGAGGGAACGATGCTGCATCCAACGACGGTGTATAAAAACATCCGCAAGATCGCAGCTGCAGCAAAGATAAAAAAGACCAAAGCGCATCCGCATGCCTTCCGGCATCTGTTCGCCGTGCGTTATATCGAAGAAGGCGGACAGCCAAGCGACCTCGCGGACATCCTGGGACACAGCCAGTTGGAGACGACGGCTATATACACTAGAACGACAGATAAGATGAAAAAGATACAGGTAGAGAAGATCAACTACCGGAATAGGAGGAAATGAACACATGAAAAAACTGGCACTGATCAAGATCGATAGCGAAGAACAAACGATGGAGCTGGGGATCGTCAGCGGAGAGGAATTGAACGCAATAGAGTATATGACATTGGGATATGCATGCATCGAGGAAGCAAGCAAGAAGATCGGGAAAGACACAGAAGATATCATCGCGCTGATCCTGAACAGCCAAAAGGAAGAAGCTCGTGGAAAGGGGGTAAAAATGTCATGAAAAAACTCCAAAAGTATGAAGGTGGTGAAAAGTGAAGAAAAGCCTTTGTTTATAGGCTTATTTGAAGAAAAAACCAATCTTTATAATATGGGGTTATATTGATTGAAATACAGGGTAAAGGAGAGCGGAAAATGAACGAATATCAGGAATCATTGAACACGATTAAAAGATGCTGTGAGGAAAGAGATGGATGCTGCTGCTCAAGTGTAGAGAGACTACAGGAGCTGATTCATCATTGCGAAGCACTAGATAAACAGTTTGCTGATCAGCATAACACAGATGAGTTTCAGCATTTTAAATTGCATAGTGATAGCACATTAAAGTCGCTAAAAAAGGACGAGCTTATAAGCTATATTCATATGCTTTACCATAACTGGAGTGCAACGGATGAATCATATTATAATGTGATGGCATATGCTAAAAAACTACAGGATGGAAAGTAATCGCATGGCAGGAGCTGCCGGAAACGTACAAAGGAGAGCGGAAAGATGCTGAAAAAGCTTAGATCATGGATAACACAGAAAGGGAACAGGCTATGAATGAATATCAAGAGTTATATGAAGGTATCGAACTGATGTGCCTATGCACAGATACATACGAAGATGCGGAAGAATATCTGAAACCATTAAGAGAGTTAATTGAACATTACATAGTGTTGGAAGATGCATTCACAAGAGCATGCGAACATATCAAATATGAGAATGCAGAAGGAAAGATGGACGATACATCTGCATGTCCAAAATCCATATATGCCTTCACACCAAACCGCTGCAGGAAAGATAAATGCAGGATGTCAAACGTAGAATGCTGGAAAGAGTGGTTCCTGCACCTAGCAATGCAGAAAAATCGGAACTGAAAAAGCTTGCACATATTTTTTAATGAAGGATACCGTGAATTGAGCGTAAAGCCTTTATATATCAGCTATTACGTACGCCATAAGACATCCGAAAATACGTTACAGTTTTATGGTGTATGTAACATATTCTTGGAAGGAGGAAGCAAGGAAAATGACACTGGAAGAAGCAATGAGAATCATGCAAAACATCATCGTTGAGAAAACAACCTATCTCAATACACTGGAATACGAAGCCAGGCGGATGAAAGAAACGGATCTGCACGCTGCATCGATTAAAACAGAATTAAAAAAGACCAGAGAAGAGATTGCGGCAATAGAGGTTGTCAATGGAAGGCTGCAGGTATATAGGAATGTTGCACAACAGGAGGGAGTAAGACGATGAATTACGATACTTTGAGAAATGATTTTGATATGCAATACCATGGGAAAGTATATAGAGAATTATTGGATGTTCGGCAGTTTAGAGATAAGAAATCCGGAATACAATGTCTACGTGTGGAGATACTCGAAGAAGAAAGTGGGAAATTGAAAACATTGATTTTTCCATCAGAGGAAGCAACATTCAAAAGAAAGGAAATGCGCACATGCGAAAAATGCAAGGAATTCGATGATGATTGCGGATGGTGCAAATTAGAAAATGTAAACGGATTACGTGCGGGGTGTTGTGAATATTTTGAGGGAAAAGGATGAGGGAGCGATATAGTTATGAGGAATAGCCGTGATACAAGGTTCAGGAAGGTGGAAAAGCTGCTGTATCTATACAAGGATTGTGCGGAAACGAGCTATAAGAAGCTCGACAAAGCACTGGAAAAGATACGGAATGAAAAGTATTATCCCATCATCGAGCTGCATTATTACCAGAATCGAACATTTGAAGAAATAGCCGAAGTGATGCAATGCTCCAGAAAGACGATCTATGACAACCGGGACAAGCTGATAAAAAGGATCGTCGATGTATTGTATGCAGATGAGATCGTAAAAGAGATAATAGGAGAAAATGAGAAATAATTATTTTTGTGCTATGATATATATAATATAAGGAAGGAGGAGCACGGATGGACATCCAAAAGCTGAAAGCGGAATATGGAAAAACGAAATTACTGAAAGAATAGATCATCGCCGCACAACAGAAGTATCAGAAGAAAAAGGAAGAAGCGGAGAACAGGTTGAAGCCGGGGCTTGCATGGTGGAAAAACCGGATTATAAAAGAAATAGACACTTTCTTCATGACGAACGGATTCGAGAAAGCCGACGAAAGACTGCGATATGAATATGCAGACATAGCGATCGAGATCGAGATCATAGCTGACCGGCTGCCATTACGGATCGAACTGACGATACCACAAAAAAATATGCGAAGGATCATAGAAGTAAGACCACGGAAAAAGGACAGTGCTTCTATTATGGAGAAAAGCCGGGGCAGCGGGTGAAGATAACTGTCTTTGGAAAAGAAGAGCTGTTTTCTATCCATGCATTAGATGTAGTCGAAAATGAAAGAGAGCTCAATAAGGTATTGGAAGATCATCGAAAGGTCTTGAAAAAGATAGAGCACACGATACTTCATTTTTCAGAAGAGATTCCATATGAATTCTGCTTGAAGGACCATGACGGTAAACAGGTGACAGCAGACACATTTCAGGAGATATTCGAACATATCGAATAAGGTGCGAAAATTATCGCATCTTTTTTTTGCGCAAAATACAAAAAACATAAACAAACAGTGTTACAAAACCTATACAAAACAGGTGAAAAAAGCTATACAAAAACAGGACAAACATACGGACAAAATGCTGTATTGTCAAGAGGGGTTCCACTTTCTATAATCGTACCTATGAAGGAGTGGTAGGATGTTCGATTATTACCACGGGAAGTGGAAGAAGAAGCAAAAGCATATCCTGCGTCTGGATAAGTATAAAGACAGGGTGGCTGCGATGTATGGACGTACAGAAGAAGCAACGACCGTACACCATATCTATCCGGCAGAAGAATATCCGGAATATGCATGGTGTGACTGGAACCTGATCAGCGTAAGCCAGGGAAGCCATAACAAGTTAGAGAACAGAAAGACCGGAGAGCTGACAGTGCTGGGAAGGCAGCTGATGGATATAACGATACCCGGAAGGGATTGGAGGAACAAGGCATGAAGTATGAGACAAGGAAAGAACATGAAGACATGCCGAAAGCAATTCTTGAAGCAAAAGAAACGATCATCTGCATGAAAGACGGATCTGAAAAGAACATTGCTGCTATACGGAATGAATCCCCCCCAGCTGCGGAATCTGAAAAAACATAATTCTCTACTGGGTAGGGTAACTCTTTCCAACTCCGTTGTTTTTTAGAAAAAGGGGGGTGAGCACATGCTGACCGATAAAAAGATCACCATCCGGACCAATAAAATAAGAAATGAAACCATCGAAAAAATGCGAAGTTTAGGCGTTTATCGGGAAGAATTCACCATCCCGATACAGCGGTATGCAGACATGCGCATGCAATATGATATCTTATGCAAAACATGGCGGGAAACAGGCTGTAAAGTGACCGAAAAGTACACCAACAAAGCAGGCGCTACCAACGTACGGAAAGCACCGCTGTACCTATCTATGGAAAATCTGCGTCGGGAACTCATCGAGATGGAGAACCTTTTTGGTTTGACACCAAAAGGATTGAAGGCCATAAAATCGAAAGGACTTGAACAGGGCAAGAAGAGCGCCCTGGGCGAAGCATTGGAAAAGCTTGAACGCAAATCTTAAGGAAGTCATGGACTACGTGAATGGAATCTGTGATGGATCTATCGTGGCGAACGAATATCGCATAAAGGCTTGCCAACGCTTCCTTGATGATCTACAGGATGAACGATGGGACTTTAAAACGAGTGACGCTGAATTCGTGATCGGTATCATCGAGCTGACGATATGCCATCAACAGGGAGAGTCGCTGGATGGTACTGCGCTGAGAGGGACGCCGTTCCTCCTGATGCCGTTTCACAAATTCATCATTTACAACCTGGTCGGATTCAAATTGGCGAACACAAGCATCAACAGGTTCACTGAGTGCCTGATCTTCATCCCGCGAAAGAACGTGAAGACAACATTTGCCGGCGCACTGGCATATGCGCTCGGATTGCTGTGGAGAGATTCCGGGTCAAAAATCTATATCGTCGCGGCCGCAATGAAGCAGACGATGGAGACATTCAAATTCATCGAATACAACATCCGCAGGATGGAAGAAGATGATAATGATCATGAAGGGACATTCCACATCATCGACAACAACAATGAGCACTCGATCGATGCAACGATCGGAAACGGATTATTTCATCTGGATGCGTTGGCCGCAAATCCGGATGCGCAGGATTCCTTCAACTGCAATCTGGCCATCGCAGATGAGATCCATGCATTCAAAAAACCGAAACAGTATAACCTGTTCAAGGAAGCGATGAAGGCATACACAAATAAACTCATGATCGGTATATCGACAGCCGGAGACGATCCAAACAGCTTTCTCGCACAAAAGGTAACCTACTGTAAAAAGATATTAGACAAAGAAGTCGAGAATGACCGCTATTTCATTTTCATCTGCGAGGCTGATTACTCCACGGATGAAAATGGTGCGAAGTTTTTGGATTTTACGAATCCGCGAATCCAGGAAATGGCAAATCCCGCATATGGGCGATCGATCCGCCCGGATGAACTGATGGAAGGAGCGATGGAGGCACTCAATGATCCGCAGCAGCGAAAAGATTATTTTGCGAAGTCGCTGAATGTCTTCACAGATGCAATCGACACATATTTCGACATGATGCAGGTGACTTCATCCGATGAAAAATACAACTGGACATTGGAGGAGCTGGCAAAGCTGCCGATCAAATGGTATGGAGGCGCCGATCTGTCGAAGATGCATGACCTTACAGGGGCAACGATATACGGGACCTACAAGGATGTAGACATCACGATATCGCATGCATTCATACCACGGGCAATCGCTCATAAAAAAGCGGATGAAGACAACATACCGGTATTCTGGTGGGAGGAACAGGGGTGGCTCACGATGTGCAATAGTAATGTGATCGAATACGAAGATATTGTGAAGTGGTTCATCCACATGAAAAAAATGGGCTTCAAACTGAAATGGACAGGATATGACCGCAGATATGCTCGCGAATATGTAATGAAGATGAGAAAAGCAGGTTTCAAAATGAAAGATCAGCTACAGCGTTATGTGGAAAAGACAGAAGCTTTCCGTGAAATCGAACGTAAGGTAATCAAACAACAATTCTACTATCTACATAACAAAGCTTTTGAATATTGTATCAGCAACGTAAAAGCAATTGAAGATACCGATGAATTCGTACGCTTTCAAAAAGTTATGCCTACACAACGTATCGACCTATTCGATGCAACCGTCATTGCATGTAAGCAAAAATTGATAGCGAATGAGAAGTCCGCGAATGCAGCGGCATTCCTAGATTAGGAGGAAATCGATGAGCAAGAAAAAATATAAAGGAAAGGTGAGAGCGGATCCAAGACAGAAAAGAAATGATAATGGCCCGCTAACATACTTATGCGATATTGGCGCTTTTGATATGTTATGCAGCTCCGGTTATACATCACTGGCAAAAAATCCGGAGATCATATCGGCAGTCAATAAGATCGCGAATCTGATCGGCAGCATGTCTATCCATTTGATGCAGAATACACAGGATAAAGGAGATATACGGATCCGGAACGGATTATCACGCAAGATGGATATCGAACCGAATCGCTACATGACACGCTCAACCTTCATCCAAACGATTGTGCGTGCGCTTTTGCTGGAGGGGGACGGTAATGCTGTAGTGCTTCCAAAAACAAAAGACGGACTGCTGGACGATCTATTGCCGATACCACCAAGTCAGACCACGTTCCTGCAGGATGGATATGGATACAAGATCGTGATCTATGGAGAGACCTATGAACCATGGGACCTCATCCATATCGCGATGAATCCGAATCCGGAAGTGCCGTGGAAAGGTGAGGGGTATCGTAAAAGTTTGAAGCAGGTCGCAGAGACGCTCCTACAGGCGAGTATCACGAAGAAAGGTTTCATGGAATCAAAATGGAAACCATCTATCATCGTAAAGGTGGACGCCGATACAGAGGAACTGAGCAGTAAGAAAGGCCGTTCTAAGTTGTTACAAAATTATGTGACCAGCACCGAAGCCGGAGAACCGTGGATGCTTCCCGCAGATTCGTTTGAAGTAGAAACTGTTAAACCATTGAGTCTAAAAGACCTAGCGATACAGGAAAATGTGGAGCTGGATAAAAAAACGGTGGCGGCCATCCTGGACGTACCGCCGTTCGTGTTGGGAATCGGAGAATTCAAAGCGGATGCCTGGAACAATTTTATCAATACAAGGATAAAAACGATCTGTCAATGTATCGAACAGGCTTTCACGAAAGCCGTTCTGATCGACCCGACACTATATTTCAGATTCAATGCGCGTTCCCTGCATTCGTATGACCTCGACACCTTGGCCAACGTTGGTGCGAATCTCTACACCAGAGGGATCATGGAAGGGAACGAGGTGCGTGATTGGATCGACATGCCACATAAGGACAACCTGGATAAATTGGTGATCCTGGAAAACTATATCCCGGCCGGAATGATCGGTGACCAGAAGAAGCTGAAAAAGAAAGAAGGTGAAAAGGATGAATAGAGAGACGCGGCAGCTGCGAAGTGCGCGGGCAAGATTCGAAACGCGCGAGCAGGATAATGACCTATATATCAGTGGCTATTTCGCGGTATTCAACAGTACCTACGAAATATGGGAAGGGATGTCAGAAAGCATCGACTCTCATGCATTCGACGATCAGCTGAATGAAGATATCCGTGCTTTGATCGACCATGAGACGCGCATGGTCATCGGACGCACGAAAGCAGGGACGCTGCAGCTGCGAGTCGATGATACCGGTCTATGGGGTGATGTAAAGATCAATCGCAACGATGTCGATGCGATGAACGTATACGAACGGGTAAAACGTGGTGATGTCGATCAGTGCTCTATCGGATTTGAGATCGTCGACGAAGATGTATCGAGTATTGATAATAAGACACATTGGACGATTAAAAAAGTGAAGCTGTATGAAGTATCGATCGTTACATTTCCAGCCTACGAGGAAACCTGCGTAAGTGCAAGGAAGCGACAGCTGGAGGACATGGTAAAACGTAGCTTCGAAGCTTGGAAAATGAATACGATTAAAAAATTGAAAGGAGAATCGTGATGGCATTAAAAGTATTATTGATGAGAAATAAGGCGGCAACGAAGAAAAAGCTGCTGGAAGAATTGAGAAGTAAGGATGAAGGCTTCCAGACACGGGAACAGGAGCTGGAAGCGTCCATCGCAGAAATGGATGAAAGCACGCCAGAAGCAGACCGTAAGGTCGTAGAGGACGCTGTGGAAGACCTGACAAAGGAAAAGGATGCTCATGAAGCCGCAAAGAAAAAGCTGGAGGATGAAATCGAAGAGCTGGAAAACAAGATCAAGGAGCAGGAAAGTATACCACCAGAGCCGCAGGCAGGCGATGATCAGGGAGCAAGTCAGAACAGCAGAAGCAAGAGAGGAAAGGATAGAGATATGGAAACAAGAACAGAATTTTTCGGACGTACCATGCAGGAAAGAAGCGCGATCTTCGCAAATGAGGAGGTAAAGGACTTCATGCAGCAGGTACGCTCCTGCATCAAAGAGAAAAGAGCAATCGGAAATGCAGGATTGATCATCCCACAAAACTTCCTGCCGATGATCAAAGAGGTGACCGAAGCAAATTCCAAGCTGCTGAAGTATACCAACAAGAGCGATATTACCGGTACGGCACGTATCACGATCATGGGGAGCGTTCCGGAAGCGGTATGGACTGAGCAGTGCGGAAAGCTGAATGAGTTGGAGTTAGGTTTCAACGATGTGGAAATGGACGGATTCAAGGTAGCCGGCTTTTTCAAGGTCTGCAATGCGCTGTTAGAAGATAATGACGTAAACCTGGCGCAGGAGCTGATCAATGCATTAGGTATCGCGATCGCAAAGGCTAAGGATAAGGCTATCGTATATGGAACAGGCGTCAAGATGCCGATGGGGATCGTCACCCGTCTGGCGCAGACCGTAAAACCAAGCGACCACAACGACACAGAGCGGGAATGGAAAGACCTTCACGAATCCAATATCAAAAAGATTGAGAACAAGACCGGAAAAGAATTGTTCAAAGAAATCGTGCGCTGCCTGAAAATGATCTTTACCGATTATGATTCAGGAAATCTGGTATGGATGATGAATCGACAGACAAAGCTCGATCTTGTCGTGGAAGCGATGGATACGAATATGAATGCGACGATCGTCAGCGGTATGAATGATACGATGCCGGTCGTTGGCGGAAAGGTAGAAGAACTTAAGTTCATGGCCGACGGAGATATCGCATTCGGCTATATGACGAATTATAAGGCTGTACAGCGCAAAGGGCTGCAGCTGGGACAGTCTGAACATGTGCGTTTCCTGGAGGATCAAACCGTATTCAAAGGTACGGAGCGATTTGATGGAAAGCCGGTCATCGCGGAAGCATTCGGATTGATCAACATCAACGGAAAGACACCGACGACATCTATCGTGTTCGCACCAGATAAAGCGAATGAAGAGGATGTGCAGCTGGCAAGCTTGAAGATCGGCAGCAATAAACTGTTCCCTGTATTCAGTGCAGGAACCTATGAATACATGGTAAACACATCCAATGCCAGCAGCAAGATCGAAGCGGTTGCGAAACGTGCAGGAGCTGCCATCACAATCAAGAATAAAGAAACACCTGTGAACAATGGTGAAACTGCATCCTTCACAGATGGAGAAAACACGCTGAGCATCACCGTCAGCTTCGCTGGTGTGGAAAAAGAATATATCGTAACAGTGAACAAGAGTGCAGCTGCATAAAGGCGGTAAAAGCAGATGGATGAAGAATTGCTGCTAACGGTCCTAAAGCAGGACCTGAAAACGCCACCATCTGAGGAACCGTATCTGCGCACCTTGTTGAAGAATGCGGAAGCGCTCATGAAGCGGATGGGGATACAGGACGACGGATCGATGGACTATCAATATACCATCGAACATTATGCGGCGTTCCTGTACCGCAAACGCGCATCATCTGAAATGATCATGCCGCGCTTCCTACGCTATGAGCTGAACAATCTGCTATTTTCTCAGAAAGCGAGGGAATGAAGATGGCCTATACATATGATGATGGGATCGTAGATATCTGCGAAAGAGTGAATGTGGCAGAGCCCGGGAATAAGCCGGAGTACGACTATCGTCCAAGGTTATCACTGTATTTCGGATATGAAAAGGTTGGTATCGTGCGCAATTATACCGCAAAGCAGGCAGGTGATATGCTAGATGAAGTGATCCACGTATACCGGGAACGTTCGATTTCCGCCGGTAGGGATATTGCAAGCATAGACGGCAGGCAGTATACGATATTGCAGGTGCAGCATGGCGCAGATGATGAGGGAATACCGATCACGGTGTTGTCTTTGGAACGAAGAGGAGAGCCATATGGAACTGCTGAAACGAGTACGTGATGCCCTGCTCACGATAACGGAAGACCCTTATCATCTTGAAGCGGAAAACAAAGGGAACCGTTATATCGTGTGGCAGGAAGACAGTGAAGGAGAATCGCTGTATGCGGATGACAGGCATGTGATAACGGTCATCAGCGGGACAGTTGACCTGTTCACAAAGCAGGAATATGATCCATGGATGAAAGAGATTCCGAAAGCGTTAGAGGATGCGGATATCGCCTGTTATATGGAATCCATACAATACGAAAAGGAAACAGGATACACGCATTATGAATGGCGTTTCGAGGTGTCATGATGGCGAAGATACAGAACAAAGGTCTGAATGACTATATCAAGGCTATTCAAAGAGTGAAGAAAGGGTCGGATGTCATCATCAGAAAAGGAATATATGATGGTGCCGGTATTCTGGCAGACGGTATGAAGCAAGAAACGAAACAATTACCGACCGACAATGCATATGGAACAAGTGACGATCCGTTGAAAGGGATATCGAACCGCCAAAAAGCGGACATAATCGAAGGTATGGGAATAGCGCCGATCCGAGATGATGGTGATTATGTACACGCTAAGATCGGATGGGATGGATACGGACGTACGAAGACGAAGAAATATCCGGAGGGTGTTCCAAATCAACTTATCGTTCGATCAATCAATAGTGGATCTTCTTTCCGAAAGAAAAATCCATTTGTAAACAGAGCAGTAACGAAGAATAAAAAAACAGCAGTAAAAGCGATGGCGGATACCATCGAAAACGAAATAAAGAAGGAGATGAAATGATATGGCAATCAAAGGATTGAGCATGCTGATCGTCGGCATGTATGACTATTCGGGGACGGGAAACAAACCGACATACAGTGTTCCGACAACAGTCGCGAAGATGGTGGAATACTCACTTACGATCAATCAGAGTGAAGATAATCCGCTATATGCAGATGACATGGATGCAGAACACGATAAGGGTACATTCCAAAATGGCGAATTGTCACTGACGACAGATGATCTGACACAAGAGGCATCGAAAAAGGTACTGGGTATCCGAACGGAAGAATTCACATATAACACAAATAAAAATGCGACAGAAGGCATTTATGACGATAAACGTGTAGCTCCGTATTTGGGTATCGGTGTAATTGAAGCACATCAAAACAATGATGTCACAAAATACAGAGCAGTATTCCTGCCGAAGGTGTTCTTCAATGTTCCGGAACAAGCGGCAACGACGAAAGGGGAATCTATCGAATGGCAGACACCGACGATCACCGGAACAGTCATGCGCAGTGATCTGGTAGATGATAAATATGAGCATCCTTGGATGATGGACGCATGGTTCCAGACAAGAGCGGAAGCTGCTCTGTACTTGGAATACAAATGCGGAAAAACAGATGCATAAAGGAGGCAGATGGACATGAGAATATCATTACTCAGTATCGAGGGGAAGACATATCCCCTCGTATTCTCCTTGAATGCAGCAGAACAAATCGAGGATGAATATATTCCGGTCACAAAAATGGTGGACTGTTTATTGGAACCTGAAAAATTTAAAAAAAATAGCATAAGCCTTGTAAAGGATATCGTGTATATCATGATATGCGAAGGTATCCGGTACTGTAACCGAAAGGAGATCAAGCAGCAGGATGGAAAGGAACTGATACTGGATATTCCGGATAAAGAATCTTTATATGCAGATATCGGATATGAAGATTCCGGAATATTGACGGAGGCGATGTACAGTACGCTCGTCAAATCGAAAAAAAAAGAATCAACAACAAAGTAAAAAAAGGTGAAAAAGGAACTGACGATCACTACCTTTGTTTATCTGTATGGGCTCGCATGATCGGCATGCAGGAATATGAATTTGCACACATGCCGATCGGTGAGCTGAGTGATATCGTAGAAATGTATCAGCGTATCAAGGGATATGCGGAAGCTGATAGTGAAATAAATGGGGATTTCATCCCGTCATTGAAATAGTGAGGTGAAGAGATATGGGATATGATATCGGGCCACGTATAGGAATCACAGGAGAAAGAGAATTCAACAATCAGATCCAAAAAATCAACGGAAGATTGAAACTGCTCGGATCGGAGATGAATCTCCTCACGAAAAAATATGATGGGAATTCGGATTCTCTTGATTTCTTGCAGGACAAGAACGAGATATTGAAAAAACAATTGCAGGAGCAAGATACGAAAGTATCCGTTCTGTCAAAAGCATATAAGGAACAGAGTGAGAATCTAGGCAATCTAAAAAAAGGGTTGGAAAATGCCACGAAGGCATATGGTGAAAATTCTGCAGAAGCATTAAAAGCAGAGAATGCGCTGCGCAAGCAAGAAGATGTGATGGCGAAGTTGGGGACGTCCATCAACGAAACGAAGGGATATTGTGAAGCTTTAAAGAATCAAATTGCTGATAATTCGAAAAAGATGGATGAATTATCAGCAGCTGAAAAAAATGCATCGAGTAAGCTAGGTGAATTGACGCAAGATATCGCTAGGCAGCAACAGGAGCTGTCTGAGCTGCAGAGAGCCTATCAGGAAGCGGCCCTCGCAAAAGGGAAAGACGATCGAGAGACGCAGCAGCTGGCTGCACAGATCACAGCTCTATCCAAAGATCTACAAACGAACAAGCAACGTTTGTCTGCGGTCCAGACAGAATCGAAGCAACTTGCCGGAGCCCTGGATGAAGTAGAAGACAGTGCGAAGGATGCAGGTGATGGTTTTACCATCATGAAAGGTGCGATGGCGGATATCACAGCTGATGGCATCCAGTCGCTTGCCGGAAGCCTAAAAGAACTCATTACACAAAGTGATGGGGCGAGTGCAAGTTTTCAGGCGGCAACAGGAGCATCTGCGGATGAAATGAAACGGTATAACGAAGAGATGAAAGAACTCTATAATAATGATTATGGAGACTCTTTACAGGATATCGCGGATTCTATGGCACGCGTAAAACAGCAGATGTCCGATCTGGATGATGAAGATTTGAAGAACGTAACAGCAGGTGTGAAGACTTTGGAAGATACGTTCGACATGGACTTCAACGAAACGCTGCGAGGAACTAAACAGCTGATGTACCAATTTGGTCTCTCTGCGGAAGATTCCATGGATCTGATCGCTATGGGAGCACAAAATGGGCTGAACTATACGGATGAACTCGGAGATAACATCTCGGAATATGCCGGTAAGTTTGCTCAGGCTGGTTATGGCGCGGATGATTATTTTCAGTTGCTGAAGAATGGTTCACAAAACGGTGCTTACAATCTGGATAAAATCAACGATGCGATAAACGAGGTAACGACACGACTTGCGGATGGGACGATAGAGGATTCTTTGGATATGTTTTCTTCGGAAACGGGAAAAGTTTTCAAGGCATGGAAAGATGGGCGTGCTACACAGAAAGATGTTATCGACGCTATCGTAAAAGATATAGCAAAAACGACAAATCAACAGAAAAAGCTCACAAAAGCAGCAACTGCATTCGGTACGATGGGAGAGGACGCGAATGCAAAATTCGTGGAATCATTGACCAGTGTCGGAGATGAATTTTCGGATGTCAGTGGAAAGATGAAGGAGATACAGGATATCAAATACGGGACTGTAGAAAGTCAGTTACGAGGTTTGGGAAGGACATTGCAGACCGATCTCCTAGAACCTATGATCCAGGATGCGATGCCGGTATTAAAAGGCGGCGTAGAATGGATGATCGACAATCTGCCATTGGTCGAGGGTGCCCTTGTTACATTGGGCACAGCTGCCACGACTGCATTTGCAGTAAACAAGATTTCGAAATTTAAAGATTCCATCACGAATATAGCAGGTGGTCTGACGAAGCTTGCAACAGCAGACATTCCGGGAGTTTCAAGTGCACTGGGAGGTCTGGGATCACTCATTGCAGCTCACCCTTTATTGACGCTGGCAGGTGTGGCAGCAGCTGCAGGAACCGCGATGTTCATTTTTTCGCAAAAAACAGATGCCGCCACAGAAGCGATAAAGAAGAGCAGCGAGGAAACACAGAAGCAGATAGATGCCTGGAAAGAGATGCAGGCTGCGCAGGAGGAGGCAGTTGAGGGGATATATGGAAATTTTGAATATTACGCCCAGTTGAAGACAGAACTGGAGAGCATCACATCCGCAAACGGTGAAGTGAAAAAAGGCTATGAAGACCGCGCACGAGTAATCCTCGGGGAATTGAACGATGCATTGGGAACAGAACTGCAGATGAATGGAAACATCATTGACAGCTATAAGGAACAGATGAAAAACATCGATGATCTGATCACGAAGAAACAGGCGCAAGCACTTGTCGATAGTGGTATGGACGAATATACGGAGGCTGTCAAAAAGAATGCACAAGCCACCAGAGATATGATGAAAGCCGAGGATGAGTATCTGGCGAAAAGAGCTGAAGTAGAAGCAGAAATCAAGAAGATGGAGGACAATGGCCTCAGAGATGGAAATATAAATTATGACGCAACAAAAAGTAGATTGAATAATGAATTGGAAGAGTATAAAAAGAATTACGAAAAGAAAAAAGAACTTGCGGATGGATACACGCAAACGATAGCCGAGCAGAACTATATGATGGAAGAAATGGAAAAGGGAACTGCGGAAAGTCAAAAAAACATCATAGACTATGTGGCGAATACATATAAGGAAAACGGAAAGAATTTACAGTTTTCTACGCAGGAACAGATCGATATGCTGAAACGTTATGTTGAAGAAAATAAGAACAGTGAAGATGAAGCTGTGAAAAATCAAGTGAAATACAGCGAGATACAGGTGAAAAATCTGGAAAAACGGTTAAAAGACGAACTGGGCGTCGTAACAGATGCCATTCCAGAACATGCAACCTTGTGGGAAACGATGTGTACTGCCGGGTTGAATGCTTATAAGAAAAATGAGGATCAATTCCTCAGTGCTGCATTCGGACAAACAGAAAAAGCGAAAAAGGGTATCGATGACGGTACACCGCAGACCAAAGCCGCATGGCAGGTTCTTGCAGATAAAGGGTATGCGGTGCTGGATGGAAATACATGGAAATACACGGATGCCGGAGAGAATTATGCGCTTGGATTGAAGAACGGAGTAAACAACAGAGCGGGAGAAGTGTTTGGTGCAGTATCGAATATGGGGCTTATGATGATATCGGCTTTGCACGACTCTCTAAAAGAAAATTCTCCATCGAAAGCCACGTTTGAAGCAGGTGATTTCTTCACGATCGGAACGATAAACGGTGTAGAAAACAAGAAAAAGAAATTGTTTTCCACGATCACTGATATGGGAAAAGGTATGGTGGAACGTTTGCAGGATAATTCTGCAATCATGCAGCGGGCACAAAGTGAGATGTTCGGTGTAGATGGCACTTTCTTGTCAAATACAAAGGCAATCTTAGAAAGTGAACAGGTGAATCAGATAAATGTATATCTGGATAGCAGAATGATCGAACAGATGGTTGTTAAACGTGTGAACAGAAACCAGACATTCAAAAGTATAGTGACAGGAGGATGATGTCATGTACCATATGTTTTTAAATGATGAATGTAGCGAAACCTTGCGTCTATATGTCGTGAAGCGTCCGGATGTCCCGTCACCGCAAAAACGATATAACGAAAAAGGACTTCCAGGACGGGACGGTAAGCTGTATGAGGATACAGGATATTATGAAGACATCACGATATCTGTAGAATTGAACTATATGACATCCCCGGATAATTGGAACAATGTATGGCGGATGGCGAAACGCTGGTTGCTTACATCCGTTGGAAAAAGATTATCTTTCAGCGATGACAGATCTGTATACTACAGGATAAAAAAAGTCGAAGTATCTACCAATGCCAGAAATTCGTTGAGGATAGGAAGGTTTACTGTGAATCTTACATTAGACCCGTACACCTACCTATTATCAGGCATACAACTATATGACCCACAACAGATAAAGGATAATCCATACGAAGAAACGACACCTGTTTATTTTATAAAGGGTGAGGGAGTGTGCACGTTGACGGTCAACGGACATGCGATAAAGGCAAACGTAGGGCAAAACCTTACCATCGATACATATCGTAGGATAGCGTACCGTAGTGATGGAACATTGCACAATACTGCTATCAGTGGAGAATATGAAGACATGCTACTGATCGAAGGAGAAAATAAGATATCAATATCCGATCCGGCAAAATTCACACTGACCATACAACCAAACTGGAGGTGTATATGATGATCCAGGTATATAAACCGGGAAATCGCAATTTTGATTATAATGGAGATTATAATCTGAAACCCATAACGTGTGAGTTGAAGATGAAGCTGAAAGGAGAATGGGTGGTAACGCTCAGAAATCCATTGGATGAGAATATGGAGGGTATTGTAGAAAATGCCATCCTAAGCATGGACACTCCCATCGGCAAGCGACAGTTATTCATGATCAATGAAGTGGATAAGAATGATGACTTTATCGAAGCCTATGCAATACCTATATTTCTTACGAATGATATATATTTCTTCGACACTCGCGTCGTGAATAAAACTGCACAGGATGCATTGAGTATCATGTTTAAAGATACGAAGTACAAAGGATATTCCGATATATCGAAAGCGAATAGTGCTTATTATCAGGAAATGTGTGCAAATGAAGCGATCAGCGGAGATAATGATAATGCATTTTTGAATAGATGGGGAGGTGAACCGATCTATAAGAATTATGAGATTTATCTGAATAAACGTGCCGGAGCTGATAATGGGATGCGGGCTGAATTCGGGTTCAATCTAACGGGTGTTGAAGAAAAAATCGATATGTCGAAAGTGGTTACCAGAATACGCCCAAAGGCATACAACGGTCATATGCTTCCTAACAATGAAACGGTCGATTCGCCGAATATAGAAAAGTATGAGCCACGAAGATTTCCGCCGGTGGTATTTGAGTATACTGATATCAAGTTGAAAGAGGATGCCCAGGAAGGCGACGAAGAAAACGGCATCACGATATGCGATACAAAAGCGATCCTCTATCAAAAGCTACGAGAGCGAGCGAAACGTGAGTATACGATCAATAAAGTAGATATGCCGAGCATCACATACAACGTTCAGATGGTAGATCTATCCAAAACGGACTTATATAAGGAATATAGCGAATTAGTGAGAGTGTCGCTTGGAGATACGGTACATGTATCCCATCGTAGGTTAAAGATCGAAACGACACCTCGTGTCATCGAATTAGTATATGACGGAATCACCAATAGCGTAATATCTCTTATGTTGGGTGATCATGAAGAAGATTATTTTGATAGATTATCGAAAACGCAGCATATCGTAGATACCATATACGATAAAGTGAGCAACACGATCATGGCGCAGCGTATTGCCGGTGTCGTAAATCTCATGATGACATCGTTAAAGGCTCAAAAGGACATCGCCAAAAGGCAGGATGTACGTGCGATCCTATTCGAAGATATCGACAAATCATCTCCTACATATGGAGCGCTCTGTATAGGTACACAAGGCATACAGATCGCTAAAAAACGCAATGAGACGGATACGGACTGGAAATGGGGAACGGCGATAGATTTTGAAGCGATCAATGCGGACTATGTGATCACCGGTATACTGACAGACAGGAATGGAAAATTTTATTTGAATCTGGATACCGGAGAATTACGAATGAAGGATGGAAGTTTTGCGGGAACGATATCAGGTGCTACCATAAATGGTAGCAAGATCATCGGAGGAACGATAGAGATAGGAAATAATTTTTCAGTTGCTAAAGATGGAATCATGAGATGCGCTGATGCAGTCATGAAAAATGTAACGATGGAATCGGGGACATTCAAGGGTAAACTTACAACAGAGTATGATGCTTATATCGGGCATAATCTACATTTGAGTTATGAAGCAGGAAGATTCAGTCAAATAACGCTTGGAGAAAAAGGAGATACAGTAATCACATTGAGCGAAGATCAGATAAGAATTGGTATTTTCAACAACAATACCGACTTGTTATCAAGACCATCGATTTCTGTAACCAAGGACGATATATTATTAAACCTTAATGAAGACAATCATATCCGTATAAACTCTCTTTTAGGTGTGACTATGAAAACAAAAGGTAAACTGATCGATATGAATTATGACATCTGACGAAAGGAGGCAGAATGATGATCAAAGTGACACGGAAAGGGTTGACATTGACATTAGATGCGGCAATCATCCCGGCGCAGGGCTCGGCAGATGTGCCGGTACAATATATCAACGATACGGACGCATACGAAGACTATATTATCGTACCGAAAATTGGATGGTATAAAAAAAATGGCGTGTACTCTGTGGCGATTGCGAGATATAGCAATAAAGTATTCAAGATACCTGCGGAAGCATTCGGACAGGATGGAATCATCTTTATCGCGATAGAAATGACAGATCCAAAGGATGCTGCTCATATCGAAGTTACACAACAAATAGCAGCACGCTGTTCACCGGCACCGAATGGGACTGTCATACTTCCGAGTAAAGATGAATGGCAGAAGGCAGTTGCAGACTTCGTGAAGCAGTATATGGATTCAGAATTTGAAACACCGGCGTCTGAACTGATCGAGAAGCAAAAAGAACAGATAGCATATATTCAGAATGCATTGGATACAGGGGAATTCATTGGGCCAAGAGGTCCACAAGGGATACAGGGGACACCTGGCGAAAAAGGAGAAAAAGGGGAACGTGGTGATAGCGGTGTGATAACACCGGCGAATGGCGTGTTCACATTTGTTGGAGATGCGGCCGGAAATCTGTATTGTTATTATGCGGATTCTGCAGCACCACCGACATTTGAAGTAGATGAGAATGGTAATATCTACATGGATATACCAGGATAAGGAGGGGCATGTATGGCTAAAGTTTTAGTTGGAAATTTCAAGGGGCCTAAAGGAGACACAGGGAAAACCGGTCCTGTAGGACCACAAGGACCACAGGGACCGCAAGGGAAACCGGGAACGGTAAATATCGCAGATGATTTCACGACCGAAGACCCTACATACGCATTATCTGCACCAAAGGGTAAAGAACTATACGATAATTTATTACAGATCGGCAATCCCAATCTGTTAATCAATGGAGATTTTCAAGTATGGCAAAGAGGAAATGAATTTAATATAACTAGCAATAGGATGTATACAGCAGACAGATGGATTGCTTATATGAATGCTTCTGATGGATATACATCATATACTATAACTAATAGTAGTAGAAGGATGAAAATTTCATCAACAAGTGGTGAATGTAAGTTTTTGATATTTCAACATGTAGAATTGAATAACTCTATTATACGTAAATTATTAGGGAAGAAATTGACATTGAGCGTGAAAATAATATCGAGCAATGTACAAGAGATCAGTACATCAGCAACGATCTTGTATAATTCGAGTGATAAACCATCTGTATCGCTAGCGAGAAAGACACACACGATTTCAGCAAACAAATATACGATCATGAAGATGACCTTCGATGTAGTGAGTGATGCAGATTTCGATGATGTCAAATCTTTGCAGATAATAATCTCTTCACCGGGTATAACCTCAGACGTATATATAGATTATGCAAAATTAGAGCTTGGAGAGATTGCGACACCGCTTGTCCCAAGACCATATGCAGAGGAACTTATGCTTTGCCAAAGATATGGAAGATACATATATGTTGATTACACGATGAACGCAGCATCAAATTCATTATCTAATATGATGTCGATTCCAGTTGACATGCGAATAGATCCAACATTGACGTTAAAAGCGGCAGGGACACTGACCAATATAACAAGTGAGAAGATCACACATGCAAGTTTTACAAATCGAGTGCGTTTTAGCTTTAGTGCTTCTGCAGCTGGAATGTTGAGGGTGTATGGTCGAGAGTATTGGGCAGACGCAGAAATCTATTAAGGAGGTATCGATGTGGTAAAAGTATACGTTAAGGTTGATTCTGATTCTTTGATAACAGAAGTTAATAGTGAGATATTCATGGAAAGGATAGATGGATATGCATTGATCGATGAAGGCGAAGGGGATCGCTTTACTCACGCACAAGGGAATTATCTGGAATCTGGATTGATGGATGAGCAGGGAAGATACAATTACAGACTGCTGGATGGAAATGCTGTACTATTGACAGAAGAGGAAAAACAAGAGCTTTTCCCGCCTATCGAGCCGGAATTGTCCGAGCAGGAAAGATTCAATGCTGCTGTCCTGCTTGAATTAGCAAAGCTGAAAGCAGGTGATGCAGTATGATGTATCGTTGGATCAAAGAGTATTATGATGCCGGAATCTATAAAGACAGTGATCTGGAAATATTTATAGCTGGTGGGATGATAACGAAGAAACAGGCTGAAGAAATAAAAGCTGGATAGGGGGTGATCCAAGTATCTCGCATGGGCGTGCGTTAAACGCCTGTCCCTCAAGAGAGGAAGAAGGAGGAAAGGATATGAATTTTACAGAATTGACGAAATATTTTGTTTTAGTCGTAATGGTGGCATGTTTGGTAGTGGGTTATATCTTAAAGACAGCATTTCCAAAGGTGCCAAACAATAAGATCCCGGTCATTCTGGCGGCGTTAGGTGCTGTATTGAATGGATTCGTAACCGGATGGACGATTGAAGCTATCGTATATGGTGCATTGATGGGCCTGGCATCTACCGGCCTTCATCAGGCGTTTACAAGGTTCATCGAAAATCCAGGACAAAAGCAGGAATGACATATGGACCAGGCGGAAGCTATCTACACAGTGATCATCGGTGTCGGAGCACTTATTGGAGTTATGGCACCGATAATCAAGCTCAATACGAATATCGTACGACTTACGACCTTGTTGGAAAATGTAGCGTCTGATAATGCAAGACAGGATGATAGACTGGATAAACATTCAAAAGTATTGGACGATCATGAAAAAAGAATCGGAAAACTTGAAAAATAGGAGGAATCTATAATGAAGAAAGCAAAAGATTTAGTTTCATATGTAAAAGAGAAAGCCGCAAAGGACAAGACGATCTATGTCCTGGGAGCTTTCGGGAATAACTTTACATCAGCGTTTTTAGAACAGAAGTGTAATCAGCTGGCATGGAACCAGGAGAACCGCGGATTCTTGTCCGGATATGTAGATAAGGGATATCAGGCTTTTGACTGTGTAGGACTGATCAAAGCATTCCTGTGGGATGATGATCCATCCAATTACAAAGCATCAGAAGATGAAAACGAAGTCATGATGTACGATCGTGCAAAAGTAAAAGGTATAATTGCATCTATGCCGGAAAGACCAGGCATTCTGGTATTCATGCCTGGCCATGTTGGTGTATATATCGGAAATGGTTATGTAGTCGAGTGTACACCGAATATGCCATTGGGTGGCTGGGGAGTATTAAAAACCAAGTTTGCAGGCCGTGGTTGGACGAAATGGGCAGAATACGCACGTATCTCGTATGAAAAAACGACAAGCAAGCCGTCAAATAATAAACCGGCAAACAAGCCATCCAATAAGAAGCCGGACCAGTATCTTACGAAAGATTCAAAGGTAGAATTTGTGAAAAAGATGCGTGTTGAAAAATACGATGCAGCAAATGACTGGATCTACAGCTCTGTCGTAGGTGGATGGTTCTCACCGTCGATCTGTAAAGAAGTATCAGCTGCCGATGGTAAGAAGGATCAGTATTTCGCAAATACGAATGCTGAATTTACTATTCCGGGGACCTTCACCGTATCGAAAGTGGATGAAGCAAACAACCTTGCATACCTGAAAGAATTGGGCTTCTGGGTAAAATGCGGAGCGCTGATTGAAGTAAAAGAAGGAAAATAAAAAAATCAACACTCATTCCGCATGGAGTGAGTGTTTTTTTGCGTGCATCATATTGTTTTAAATGCCTAGTTTTTTAATAAGCGCATCCTGCAGTGTCTGTGAATAATTGATGTTGTTTTTATCGGCGAGATCATTCAGCCATGCCGGAATTGTAAGTGTCTTTTTGACGGCCTTGTTGTTATACCGCTTGGCCCATTCGACACCATCATATTTGACCATTAAAACAAAATCACGACCTTGTAATTTGATATCGCTTGGATTTGACGGTTTCGGAAATTCCTGAGCTGGTTCCAACGAATTCGGCGCAAACCAGGTGCCCAGTGCATCTTCTGCCATTTCTGCAGCTTCTTCCAGCGTTTCACCTTGTGTTAAACAACCAGGCAGATCAGGGAATTCTACCCAGTAACCTTTTTCATCCGGTTCAGCTTCGTGAAAAACTGCAGGGTAATAAAGTTTTGACATATCATATACCTCCTTTAATATAAGATATTAGGATAACCGGCGCAGGCCAAGGCTATTTTTTTAGCCCTGCCTGCTTCAGTATTGCTTGCTCCATGCCTTTTTTCAAATCTTTGCAATGATAAGGTACGATTGTTGTCTTTCTGGTATCCGGATTATAGAATTTTCTATGAGAACCGCCACCGCCGGGTACTTCTTGAAAACCGTTCTGCTTGAGGTACTTTATCATTTGCTTTGCTGTCATTGGCATATCCTGATATCTCCTTCCTTTTACATATATATTATAACACGTATGAATACGTATTTCAACAGAAAAAGACGTGTTTATACGTGTTTTTTACGAGCGCAAAATAATAAGCAGAGATTTAAGATGAAAAATCACGTATTTGATGATTATTTTACATTTATCATTTAATTGTGAGAAAATATATATGGCATCAAAGATATTTTACTCCCCCATAAAAATCCGTATCATATCTTCTTCCTAGCTGCCAGCTCCCACGAATATGTGGGAGTGTTTTTATTACTGATTATTACACCACTAACTGCAGAAGAAGCATACGAATTATACAAATCAGGTAAAGAAAAAATACACAAGAAGTTTATCGCGGAAAATCCTGAATATCTGCAAAGAGTTGAGGAATTGCGAAAAAAAGCGTCTAAAAAAAGATAAACCCTGTCTCTATTCAGATAAGGCAGGGTTTAGATTATTTCTTTTTACTTCTTTTATATATTGGGCGCCATAGGTCTTCGCCTCTATCGCCGTTCGAATATCGATGAAGCAATGTATCATATGAAATATTAGTGATTTTTGATAATTTATTTAAAGTTACTATTTTGCCTTGATAATCGATTTCCATTTCAATTTGAAGATTTCTCCAAAGTTCTTTTCCACGATCACCATTCCTATAACGTCTATGCAAGGTGCTGTAACCAATTCCGGTTCTACTTGATAGTTCCTTAAGATTTATTTTTTCACCTTCATAATCCACTAAAATTTCTTTTTTCATAAATTCTTGAAAGAGTTGTGAACCGCGCGCGCCTTTAGAATAACGTTTCCATAAAACACCATAATCCATTCCAATTTTTTTTGATAATTCATATAAAGACACTATTTCACCATCATACTCGACATATATTTTCGCTTTTTTGCTTATTTTTCTTTTATATTGCTTTATCTTCCCTGTCCATAATTCTTCGCCTCGATACCCCTTATCGTAACGATATCTTAATGTAGTGTCATTTATACCTGTTATACTTGATAATTCTGGTATTGTTACCTGGTCTCCATAATAATCAACACAGATCGTACCCTTACCATTATTTGTTAATCGTTTAGTGCTCGTTAATTCTTCACCTTGGCATCCATTATAATAACGTTGTTTCAATGTACCTTCATTTATTCCGGTCAAAGTAGATAGCTCAGCAAAGGTTACTTGTTTACCATGATAATCAATATATATTTTGGCAGATCTTTTATTCGGTAATCGCTTTGTACTCCACAATTCTTCACCGGTATACCCTTTATTCAGCCTTGAATATAAATTTACACGGCTTACGCCAGTTATTTCGCTTAGTTCAGGAATACTGATATATCTATTTTCAGGTGTGTAGTATACAAGCGTACCTCTTGGTTTTTTTATAACGCCGATGCGTTCAACTTTGCTCTTCTCTTCTGGATTGCTATGTAAAAAATCTTTTAAATATGGCTCATGCAACTCCTCTTTTGCTTTTAAGTAAGCATCGTGCGCTTCCTCCGCTGTATCAAATTCTCCAAGATGATGTCGTTTACCTTTAAAAGTTATATCCGCAGCATAGCGGTTTGTGCGTTTATTAAGAGATACGCCACGATAACCGCTTTTGTTATTTTTTCGTGGCTTATCACCATATAGCTTGTAGGGGTCTGAGCCATCAACACAATGGTTACGTGTAATGGTACCTAGTTTCTTACCATTGAGAGTCTTAAGGCATCCACAGCTCTTTGTCTGTTTATTTCTGAGATTTCGCAGTGATACAACAATAGTATTTCCGCAGTCACACTTGCAATTCCAGTAAGCATTACCGTATGAATCAACTTCGCCAGTTGGAGAAATGGCCGTAAGCATTCCGTATCGCTTACCTGTTATATCTTTTCTAGGTCTTGCCATAGCCCTCTCCTTTACACAATCAATATATCATTGGATATATAAGACACATCAGTAAACACAGTGTAAGATATAAGCAATCTATCCATATCGGATATTTTTCGTTCGCCTTTTTCCCATGCCAATAGCGTGCGTTTGCTGCTTATATAAATATCAGCCATCGCCACTTTGGTAAGTCCAAGCTTCTCACGCAAAGCAGCAACACTGCAGTGCGTTAATTCGTAAATATAATTTAAGATATTTTTTATCTCTTCTGCACTATATCCGAGTGCCCAGTCATCATGTTCGAGTGACATGGCATCTTCAATAAAACTCTCTTTATCTGCACAATGCTGTGCTTTTTTATAAAAATATGAAAACGTCTGAAATGACACTTGTTTTTTCATTAGTTACCTCCTATAGATAGATTGAGGAGCAGCAACGCTCCTCGTGTTAATTAAAATTTGATGTAACTGAATTCACTTTGAAGCAGTTCATTGAAGCTAGGATCTAACTCCAAATACCTATTCAGAAATTCTTCTGGTGTGCAAGGGGACAGCTCTCCATGTACTTTTTCTCTAATTTCATCATCCATGTAAGAGCAGATGTTGTCCATAATTTCCTGTGTAATTTTTGCCATGTTTTTTTCTCTCCTTAGGGGGTTGCCCTATTATAATAATTTAATTGTCAGATTACTAGTTGCGTTGCTCCACTGATCTTCGTTTTTTTCAACGGTATATGTTGCGTTTTTAATCAGCGTACTTCCACTGATAATTCCGCATGCCGTACGGATATCGGTATCGGTTTTTAACAAACATTTACCATATTTGTCAGTGAGTTTAACCACTAAAGCCTCATCACCTCTTTTTTTGAATTCTTCTTGTAAAATTTCGTACACTTTCATAATTTTTCTCCTTAGGGGGATACACCCTATCTCTTTACACCTATATTATAGCGCACGTTGTGCGCTATGTCAATGGGAAACGAGCACATTGTGCACTTTTTTGTGAACTCCGAATTATAAGTAAGATTTTGCAATGAAAATCCCGTATTTGATGATTATTTTACATTTATAATTAAAGTGTGAGATAATGTATAAGGCAGCAAAGATATTTTACTCCCCCATAAAAATCCGTATCATATCTTCTTCCTAGCTGCCAGCTCCCACTAATATGTGTGGGAGTGTTTTTATTACTGACTATTACACCACTAACATCAGAAATTGGTTATCAGCATTTTGGTCTGATTATAACAATTTTTCATAACAAGGCATTCGTTGTGCCGATGAGCGGGAATCATACGGCTTATCTGCAGGCCTACAGCAAGGAGAATCCGAAAGGGAAGCGTCATTTGATGCGCCTGGGGAAAATCAAGGGAATGAATAAGGAATCGGTTTTGTTCATCAATGATGCAAAATGGATCAATACTGCCAGAATTATTGATGTCAAAGCACATTTAAGGCGTGACAGTGAGCTGTTCCGTGAAATAAAGGACCGTGTGAAAAACTGTCTGGACTAATGCAAGGCGCTTGTTTGACGGGGAAATGCAATTTGAAGAGCTAGGGAATGTCAGGATGATGAAGAATGTTGTGGAAATGCAGGCAAATTTGCAGAACAGACAAAATATGACAGAATCCATGCGAAATGTCTTCTACAATAACGCATGAAAGAGGTGGTTTTGTTTGGAAAAGGTGATGAACAAGAGACTGAAGGGGAAATTTTCCATTCATGCGGAGGATTTGGCCTGTGCCGGAATTTCAATAATTCTTGGTACACTGGCTTCTCCGCTTAGTTATACACTTGCATTTCTGTATGTATCCTATTCCTATATGCGTACGATCCGGGAAGCGATGATCAGCGTATTTTTTATTCTTCTGTGCTCGTTAACCAGAGGAATTCTGCCGGCGTACAGCTATGCGCTTGGCTTTGCCTGTTACTTTGTGATTATTCATATGGTTAAGGTGATGAATCAGAATTTATACCAGTGGATGCCGTATCTGACAGCACTGTTAAGTGCGGCGTTCAGTGTCCAGCAGTATGGACTGCACAATACGGCTGTGATTCTGCCGGTACTGAGCTTTGTGTTGATGCAGGAGCTGTTTGCGGATTATCAGTGGATTCAGAAGGGGATGCTGCATAATGCCTGCATGCGGGGGATCCTGCTTTTTACCATCGGCTTATTGGGGGTGGAGCTGTTACCAGTATATGCACAGGAGGTCATTATGATTACCATGCTGCTGATTGCTTTATCAAGCAATGCATGGATAACAGTGACTGTGGCGCTGATGATATATTTCCTGCTGGATATCCGTGTGCTGCCGGCACTTGTCCTTACGGTTCTTTTAAGTGTTTTGAAAAAGGATCGCAAGAGTGCCATGCTGCTGTTGCTGGGGGCATGCTTCCTGTATCCGGATAATACAGAGGATTTGATATATCTGCTGCTGTGTATGAGCGGTGTTCTGCTTGTACCGGCGAATGCAGCTTCCCTGCATATGAGTACGGAGCTTCAAAATGAACAGGAGTACCGGCTTTCTCAGACGAGTATGCTAAAGCGGCAGATGCAGAATTATGCCAATATCTTTCAATCCCTGTCGGAATATTATGCACAGATCAGTGATGTGCAGGCTGAACTGCTTGCCAATATGTCCAACGCTTTGCAATATAATGCAGACGCCATACGAAAAATAGACGGCTACGAAAAGGATACGGTACGTGTCGCCAAGGCGCTGGAAGGCTATCAGTATGATGTGCGTGAGCTGAGTATTGAAGAGCCGAAGGAGGGCTGTATACAGGTTTGTGTGGAAATAGCAAATATCAAACGCGGAGAAATACGAACCACGCTGCTTCCGCTGCTTGAAGTCCTGCTTCACCGCAATCTGCAGATCGCGGACATTCGCAATCGAAAATTCATGCGCGGCTATCATTCCATCACCGTCTGTGATGATATTCCCTTTGCCATTGATGCCTATGCGGACAGTGTAAAAAACTCCTACACCTCCAGCGGGGACACCTTTTCCATCTTCAGATTCCGTCAGAGTGTGGTGTGCATGATTTCGGATGGTATGGGAAACGGTGAGCGTGCTGCCCAAAGCTCACGCCTGATTACGAATATTTTCCAACGTATGATGGTCAGTGGAATTCCACAGGACAGCGCCATCAAATGTATAAACAAGCTGATTCAAAGCGATACCTATGCAACGCTGGATGTCATCTGCTTTAACCGTTCACAGGGGGTTGCCTACATATCAAAATCCGCAGCCTGTCCGACATTTCTGCTGCGGGATGATCAGATATATGAAATAAACGGCAGTGCGTTGCCTGTGGGAATCATCAGTCAGATGCAGCCGGACTGCTTCCAGGTTGATGTAAAGGCAGGGGATGAATACCTTATGATATCCGATGGCATATATATGAATGAGATTTATAAATGGCTCAATCAGAGGACACAGACAAGTGTGAAGGCGGATGTGGAAAGCTTTACGGAGCTGTTAAAAAAGACAAGACGTAAGGACGATTCTACGATTGTACTGGCCAGAGTGGATGAGGTATAGGAAACTGTGCCAGCTTAAAGATATTAGAAACTCCGTGAAATTACGTTTGCGATAATTAAAGCTCAGTGCTGTATTTATAGAATACTGTATAAAGTAATCATAACAACGAAAATGTTATATTACCAGCCTGTTTCCTTTAAAATTTATATGATAGTATATAGGTGTAAGAGGAACGATAGGGGTTGGTAGTAATGGTTATACATAACCTTCACGCTTTGAAGCACAGGAGCATGAAGATGCTTGAAGACAAAGAAAAACACTTAAAATTCCGAATATGGGTTTCTGTGATATGTATGGTCTGCTTATGCGGATGCTCTAGTGCAGGTGAGAAACCAAAAATAGAAGTAACGCAACAACCTGTCGTAATGGAGTCCCGTACGAAAGCATTATCGGATAAACAGATACTATCATTTTCACTAACGCAGCCGGTGAGTGAGGGATACAGTGTTGCTTATGAAGGAAATTGTGTCATAAACGCAGATGGAACACTTGATCGTGAGAATGAAGTCACCGTTTTTACATCCATCATGAAGGAGAATACCGTGCTGGCGAATGATACCAAACACATTGGAATCGCCAATATAGATAGTACCCTGACGATACAGGATGAAAATACCTTGTTGCTGATAACCACAGTACACTATGATGATCCTGATGGAGATATCATATTTCATTATCTGGAGCATATGACACTTGCTGTGAAGCAGAATAAGGGAACTTACCATATCGAAATAACTGAGGTGACCATGGCATAGCGTGATAAAGAATTAGTATGGGAGTGCTTATAATAAGGCATTCCTTTTCTTAGCTATTCTGAACGCAAATCATGCAGAATTTGATCCTATCTGAATTTCATATCTACTTCTTTGCTTTGTTGTAAGGGAATTTGTATCAGTCTTCATCATACATGAAATTCATACCCACCTGCATGATATAATGTAGAAAGAGTATGATATAATAAAGCTATGCAGACAGGAGCTGATAATATGAAAGCTTTGCCAATCGGTATAGAAAATTTCAAAGAAATGATTGATCATCAATATTATTATGTCGATAAAACGAACTTTATCAAAGATGTATGCAATGAAAAAGTAGCGTTATATACAAGACCGAGGCGATTTGGAAAAACCTTGAATATGAGTATGCTGTATTATTTCTTTTCGATCAAACAAAAGGAAAGCGCTTATCTGTTTGAGGGATTGGATATCACAAAAGATGCGCAGGTTATGAAACTACTGAATCAGTATCCGGTTATTTTTCTTACTTTAAAAGATATGAAAAATAATACCTTTGAAAAACAACTGACAATGTTTTCCTATCTGATGCAGGAAATCATTAGAAATAATCATGAATTGCTAACAAGTGAGCGGATCAATGAATTTGACAAGGAGCGAATGAAAAGTTTATACCGTGGTGCACAAAATGAAGTGGAGCTGCAAAATGCTTTAAGATTCATTTCGGGATGTCTGGAACAACATTATCAAAAGCAGGTAATCATACTCATCGATGAATATGATGTCCCTTTACAGAATGCCTACTTGAACGGTTATTATGATGATATGGTTGCTTTCCTTGGAAATGTATTCAGTGCTGCTTTAAAAACAAACGATGCCTTAGAGAAAGGGATACTGACAGGCTGTTTAAGGATTGCGAAAGAATCGACACCACAGGCGGGCTTTAGCCTTTTTACCGGACTGAATAATTTTAAGGTACTTTCTATTTTTGATGAAACCTCCAAACAGCGATTTGGCTTCACGCAGAATGAAATCGATTCCTTGTTGCTTGATTATCAGGCAAATAAATATCAGGGGCAGGTGAAGGAATGGTACGATGGCTATCAGTTTGGAAACTGTGAAATTTACGCTACTAGCGGACAGAGTCTAACCCGTGGAGTGTTTTGATGTATCTTGATAAATTGATGAAAACGGATAAACAAACACCGGAGTCTTTTTGGGCGAATACGAGTGGAAATGATATTATCTATCGCTACGTAAAAGAAGCAAGCTCTAAAATGAGAGAAGAATTCGATATACTGGCATCAGGCGGAGTTATTGAAAAAACAATCAAGGATAATATAACGTATAGGGAATTGGATCAAGTTAATAATATTTACAGCTTTTTACTGTTTACCGGTTATCTGAAAGCTGTTCAATGCACGGATCAAGAGAAGGGAATCTACCAGTTGATGATTCCAAACAAGGAAATCAATCGGATTTATACGATGATCTTCCGTGAATGGTTTGAACAGCAGATAATGCAAAACAGTATAAAATTTGCAGAAGCGCTGATGGTAGAAGATGTGAAAGCGGCTAATAAAGTACTGAACGATGTTTTATTTCAGTCAATCAGCTATTTTGATTACAATGAAAGGTTCTATCATGGTGTTTTAATAGGCATGTTAAATGACTATCAGGTAGTGTCTAATCAGGAATCAGGAGAAGGCAGGTTTGATCTTGCTGTTCTTCCGGCATATGCCAAAGAAAGAGGCCTGTTGTTTGAAGTAAAGGTGGTAAAAAATATGGAACATATGGAAATAGCCGCAGAACAGGCATGCCGGCAGATAAAAGATAGGAAGTATCTGGAAGGTCTGTATAAGAAAGGCTATACAGATATCGTCGCATACGGAATCGTCTTTTGTAAGAAATCCTGTCTGATTGTAAAAGCAGAATAGCAGTCTGTTTGAGATTTCAGGATATAGGATAAAAGCAGGTGTTGGATGATGAATATCCCTCATCTGTTTTTTCATAGACAACGTGTTCGTTTTCTACCAGTGATAGGATAAATTCACGTGGCTATTTATTTTTCATATTGCCTAATGATCGTATTTACCGTATAATAGCCGCATGAAACAAATGAAGAAACTGGAAAAAGGAACCTATATCATCGGTGTCAGCGGAGGCCCGGACTCTATGGCATTGCTGGATATGTGCAGAAAAGAAGGATTCCAGCTGGTTGTCGCGCATATGAATTATAAGAAGCGTGATACGGCGGATCGGGATATGGAACTGGTGCGCAGCTATTGTGCACGTTTTCATATTCCCTTTGAAGCGAGACTGCAGACAAAGCCCTGTGTGGGCAACTTTCAGGCGTTTGCCAGAGAAGAGCGCTATCGTATGTATCGCGAGCTTTTACAGAAGTATCAGGCGGCTGCCGTATTGCTGGCACATCATTTGGATGACCATCTGGAAACCTATCTGATGGCAAAAGAGCGTGGCAGTATGAAGGAATATCTCGGTATACAGGAGGAAGCATGCATCATGGGCTGTACCATCATCCGTCCGCTAATGGCGTATAGCAAACGGGAACTGGAAGCATACTGTAGAGAGAATGCCGTGCCTTTTGGAATTGACGAAAGCAACCTTACGGATCACTATGCAAGAAACAGAATCCGGCATGAGATTGTGGATAGAATGTCGGAAAAGGAAAAAGAAGCGCTGATGGAAACCATTTCCCGGGAAAACATGCGCATGCAGCAGCTGCGTGCGGATTGCCGTGCGTTTTTAAACAGCTGGGATGGCAGTCTGAAACATCTGCGGGTACTGGACAGCTATTTTCTGGAACAGGTGCTGATCACCTGGATTCATGATACATGCAGCTGTTATCTGTCCATGCATGAAATTCAGGTGCTGCGGGAGCTGATTATGAACAATGCAAACTATTGGACACGCGATATCGCCGGCGGGTATGATATATACAGTGAATACGGAAAGCTGGTAATTGATACCAGTGAGGAAATCAGCTATTCCTATGTATACAATCATGCAGTATTTGAGAAAACCCCGTACTTTGAAACAGCTCCTCACGGAACAGGGGTTGAGGCGGTTACTCTGCAGGAAACAGACTGGCCGATAACCATAAGAAATGCACAGCCGCAGGACGCCATACAGCTTCGATTCGGCGTAAAAAAGCTGAACCGCTGGTTCATAGACCGCAAAATTCCCAAAAAGGAACGCAAATTATGGCCGGTTGTTGTGAATGCTGCGGGAAATGTGATTCTGGTGCCTAAAATTGGCTGTGATATTGCACATTTTTCTAACAATCCTACGCTATTTGTGTTAAAATAGTAGATAGCTGTATTAGGAGGATTTTGCATGCACGACGTAGTTGAAAAAGTATTGGTGTCCGAGGAAGACATCGTAAAAAGAAGTATGGAATTAGGAAAACAAATCAGTGATGATTACCGCAAAACAGGGAAGGCACCGCTGCTGGTAGCCTTACTGAAGGGAAGTGTTCCTTTTCTTGCAGAGCTGATTAAGCATATAGATTTGGATATCCAGTTTGACTTCATGGATGTATCAAGCTATGAAGGAACAGAGTCCATCGGAGATATTAAAATTGTCAAGGATCTGGACTGTTCAGTAAAGGGCGTACCGATTCTGCTTGTGGAGGATATCGTTGATACCGGACGCACGCTGAAGGAAGTGACACGTCTGTTGAAAAACAAAGGGGCAAGCGATGTAAAAGTCGTTTCTCTGTTAGATAAACCGGATCGTCGTGTTGTAGATATAACTGCAGATTATGTAGGTTTTGAGATTCCCAACGAATTTGTTGTGGGCTTCGGTCTTGATTATGACCAGCATTACCGCAATCTGCCTTATATAGGAGTACTGAAACCTGAAGTATACAAATAAAACGTTAGGAGGACGATTGAATGAACAATAAAAAGTTTATAAGCTTTCTACCTTATATCTTAGTCCTTGGTATTATGCTGCTTCTGATTTCCTATGGATCAGAGGGTAATACAAAAAACTTTAACTATAACGAATTTATGACAAAGGCAAATACCATGACATTCACCAAAGCGGAAATGTCAATGGGAACTACCGTTATTGATGTAAAAGGGTCGTATAGTGAGAAAGGCAAAGATGTAAACTTCACCGTTCGTGTGCCAAATACGGAAAAGAATGTTTCCTATCTGACAGACGTATTCAAAAAAAGCAAGAGTACCAATTTAACAGTAAGCGATCCAAACAGGGAAAGCCTGTTAATGAAATTCCTGATGAATGTGTTCCCGTTCCTGCTGATTGCAGGTGTGGCGTTCTTCATGTTCTCTAAAATGAACGCGGGAGGAAACAATAAGGCATTTGAATTCAGTAAATCCCGTGCAAAGATTGAAGGAAATATCAAGGTTCGCTTCAAGGATGTTGCGGGCTGTGATGAGGAAAAAGAAGAGGTTAAGGAAATCATCGACTATCTGAAGGATCCAAAGCGGTTCACAGATATGGGTGCCCGTATTCCGAAGGGCATGCTGATGGTAGGTCCTCCAGGTACCGGTAAGACGCTGCTTGCCAAGGCAGTAGCAGGAGAGGCAGATGTACCGTTCTTCTCTATTTCCGGTTCTGATTTCGTTGAAATGTTTGTCGGTACCGGTGCGAGCCGTGTCCGTGACATGTTTAAAAAAGCACAGCAGACTGCACCGTGTATCGTCTTTATTGATGAGATTGACGCCGTCGGAAGACAGCGTGGAGCCGGTATGGGCGGTGGAAACGATGAGCGTGAACAAACCCTGAACCAGCTGCTTGTTGAAATGGATGGTATGGGTGAGAATAAGGGTATTGTAATCATTGCGGCTACCAACCGTCCGGATGTATTGGACCCTGCGTTGCTGCGAAGCGGACGATTTGATCGCCAGATTACAGTGAACCTGCCGGATAAGCGCGGACGCTATGAAATTTTGAAGGTTCACGCAAGAAACAAAAAGCTGGCGCCGAATGCAAATCTGGAGGGTCTGGCAAAGCGGACACCGGGCTTCTCAGGTGCCGATTTGGAAAACGTGTTGAATGAGGGTGCTATATTAGCCGTACGTGATAAACGTAAGGTGATTACAATGGAGGATCTTGACGAGGCTATTGACCGTGTTATGATGGGGCCTGCCAAGAAATCCAAGAAATATACAGACAGAGAAAAACGCCTGGTTGCCTTCCATGAGGCAGGGCACGCTGTTATCGGCTTAAAGCTGGATGACGCAGACAAGGTGGAAAAGGTTACGATTATTCCGCGTGGTGAAGCAGGCGGCTATAACCTGATGACACCGAAGGAAGAAAAAATGATGCCGACAAAGGCAGACTTCATGGCACAGATCACCGGCTTAATGGGTGGACGTGTTGCCGAAGAGGTTATGTTTGATGAAGTATCTGCCGGAGCAAGCAATGATATTCAGAAGGCTACAAAAATTGCAAAGGCTATGGTTCGAAGCTGGGGTATGTCCTCTCTGGGGCCGATTCAGTATGATGATGGTACCGGAAATGTATTCCTAGGCAGAGATTATGGCAGCGGAAGCAATTATTCCGGTGAGATTGCATATGAAATCGACAAGGAAATCCGTAAGATTATCAATGAATGCTACGATCGTGCAAAACAGATTATTGAGGATAACAAGGATCTGCTGACACTGATTGCAGAAACGCTGATTGAGGAAGAAACCATCACCAGCGAACAGATTTACAATCTGATGAATTACGGTAAGCTGATTTCTCCTGAGGATGAAGTACGTGCAGCGGAAGCAAAAGCTCAAGCGGCCGAGCAGAAGCTGAAGGATCTGGAGGCAGGTATTACACAGGAAGATACTGCTGAGGAAGTGCACGAAGACGTACAGGCTTCAAAGGAGCCGGATATTGATTTTGATGCAGCCTTAAAAGAGCTGACTAAAAACGATTACGACGAACATAAGGAATAGTAAAACAGAGTCATGCGAGCGGGTAAACGTTCCATGACTTTTTTCAATGAATCAAAGCTATATTGAGCATTATATGGTAATCCAATGAATGGAAAGGGGAACTTTATCCCCGCAATCAATTAGATATACAATCATATGTATCCAAAATAGCAGGCGTGATAATCGGTATCGTCAATATTATAGTGAATGATGAAACAGACTATTCTTCAGGATGTATGCATAGCCCTTACTTATTAAAATGAACATGATGCAGCAGAAATAAATGGATAAAAATTTCATAAAATTATTCTATTGAGCAAATTATTTGATATTTTACATGAAAAATCACAAAATACAACCGTTTACAGTGAAATTAGTTTCATCAGTTTAAGAAAAAAGGATACTGCACCCTGAATGGACTGTAAGTGTTTACATTAAAAAAGGTACAGGATATACTATACGAGAACTTGATAGGAGGAAAACTTATGAGTAAGCATATTGTAGCAATTACAGCATGTGCAGCAGGTATTGCACATACGTACATGGCTGCGGAATCTCTGGAGCAGGCAGGGAAGAAACGCGGGGATTCTGTACGTGTAGAAACACAGGGGTCCATTGGAGCGGAAAACGTTCTGAGTGAACAGGAAATCAAACAGGCAGACGTTGTCATCGTGGCAGCTGATATTGATATTGATTGTGCCCGCTTTGCCGGAAAACGTGTCATGAAGGTAAGAAGCGTGGATGCAATCAAGGATGCCAACGCATTGATTGAACGTGCATTAAACGAGGCAACGCTGTATGGCGAAAAAGGAAGCAAGGCGGGAAACATCACACTGGGGAAAACGGAAAATCCGATTATCAAACATATTATGAGCGGTATTTCCTACATGGTCCCGATGTGTATTGCCGCAGGTTTACTGCTGGCGATTGCAAATGTATTTGCATTTCAGAAGGACGATCTGGGTAGAATTGTAAACTGGGGCTTTGATAACAAAACAGCGATGGGCTACTTTATGCAGAAGCTGTTCATGGTGGGACAGACAGGCTTCAAGCTGATGATTCCACTGTTCGCAGGCTTTGTTGCGAAATCCATCGCAGACAAACCAGCAATCGCTCCGGCTATGATCGGTGCCTATATTGCCAACGATCCTGAATTTCTGGGAACACAGACAGGCGGTGGTTTCCTGTCTGCGATTCTGGTTGCATTCATCGTAGGATATTTTGTAAAGGGGATGAAGCATATTCCCTGGCCGAAAATCGTGCAGCCACTTACCGGTATTATGATTATTCCGTTCGTATCCACTCTGGTGATTATGATTATCGTTCTGTTTTTGATCGGTCAGCCGATTGCATTCGCAATGGATGCATTATACAGCGGACTGACAACACTGAATGAACAATATGCGGCAGCTCCTTTCATTATCGGGGCGATCATTGGGGCAATGGTCGGCTTTGACTTCGGCGGTCCGGTAAATAAGACGGCATTGATTTTCGGAACAGCCGTATTTACGGATACAATGACCAAATACGGTGTACAGGGTGCCAACTTCGTGCCGCAGAGTGCCACACAGGCAGCGATTTCCGTTGCGCCGCTTGGTATCTGGCTGGCATCTGTGATTTTCAAAAACAAATTCTCAAAAACTGAAAAGATTTCTGCGACAAGCGCCTTCGGTATGGGAATGGTCGGTGTAACAGAAGGGGCGATTCCCTTCGCTGCAGCCAATCCGCTACAGATGATTACCGCAAGTGTGGCAGGCTCTGCACTGGCAGGAGGTCTGGTAGCTTTGACAGGCTGTAAATTTTATGGCGGTATCGGATCACCACTAGGAACCTTTATCGGATATATCGAACAGCCGATACCCTTTATCACCTGGATTCTCTGTGTACTTGCAGGGATTGTGGTAACGGCGTTGATTATCGGCTTCTGGCGAAAACCGGTTGTAGAAGAAAACGAGTAACAGGAGGCAGTTATGGATAAGAGTGTATTTGACAGGCATCATATTCAGTTTGATACAGAAGCGAAAACACAAAAGGAAGCCTTTCGTGTGATTGCACACGCAGCATATGAAGCAGGCTTTGTAAAGGATGAGAATGCTTATTTTGAAGGTATGTGTGAGCGTGAAAAAGAGGCGACAACCGGCTTCCAGGATGGGATTGCTATACCGCACAGCAAGCATGCGACCTGCATAAAGCCGGGAATCTTCCTTGTGAAATTTGAACACCCGATTGCATGGAATGCGCTGGATGGCGAGCCTGTACAGGTGGCACTGGGGCTTACGATTCCAGAGGATGGCGGTGATGTGCATCTGCGTATCCTGAGCAAGCTGGCACGCAAAATGATCAGTGAGGAATTCCGAACGGCACTGAAAACCGGAACCGATGTTGATGCGCTGTATGAGGTGATCGCTGCAGTGGAGCTGTAAGCGATAGATAGCTATGAAGAAAATGCATGTGTATTCTCATACACATTGGGATTATGAATGGTATTTTACCGCAAGTGAATCCATCATACAGCTGATTTATCACATGGATGAGGTGATTTCCGCACTGGAAAGCGGAACACTGAAGACCTATTTACTGGATTCTCAGGTGAGTATTCTGGAGGAATATCTGCATATGATGCCTGAAAAAGAGCCTGTGATACGCAAGCTGGTAGAAGAAGGAAAGCTGATGATCGGACCCTGGTACACTCAGAGCGATGAACTGATCATCAGTGGAGAAAGCCTTGCGAGAAATCTGTGGTATGGGATAAGCTATGCAAGAGAACTGGGTAACTGTATGATGATCGGTTATCTGCCGGATTCCTTTGGACAAAGCAAGGATATGCCCAAGCTGTATAACGGCTTTGATATTCGCGAAGCTCTGTTCTGGAGAGGAGTTCCCAATGATGTATGTAAACAAAGAGAATTTTACTGGCACAATACTGATGGAAGTGAAGTGCTGTGCTATCATATCCGGGACGGATACTTCTATGGTGGAAATCTGATTTACACCGACGATGTGGATAAGGTGGAAAACCGTGTTTTGAACGGTGCCTCCACAACCCATCAGCTGCTTCCTCTGGGAGGGGATCAGCGTTATGTGGATTTCAATCTGCAGGAGCGTCTGAGCTATTACAATGAACGCTCCACACATGATATTCAATATTTTGAAAGCGATTTGGAAAGCTTCTTTAAAGAGCTGCGAGAGGAGGAAGGACTGCCGCAGATTACGGGCGAGTTTATTGATGCCTCCGTTTCCAAGATTCACCACTCCATTTATTCCTCACGCTATGATCATAAACAGCTGAATGATATAATTGAACGACGCATGATTTATCAGCTGGAGCCATTTATGGTTATGCAGATGCAGATGGGGATCAAACCCAAAACCTCACTCCTGAGGAAACTGTGGAAGAAGGTGCTTTTAAACCATGCGCATGACAGTGCGTGCGGCTGTAACAGTGATGCTACCAACGATGCCATCCTGCAAAGACTGAGGGACTGTGATCAGATGAGCTCGATGCTTTTGGATTATCAGGTACGCAAGCTGAGTGAATCCATCGAGGGAATCCGTGAACAGGATCTGGTGTTCTATAATACGCTGCCATATACTAGAAATGATGTATACCAAGTGTCTGTATCCACGAAAGCAAGGCACTTCCGTATTGTGGATGAAGCCGGCTGTGAGGTTGTTTATGACTGTCTTGGGACACAGCGTGTATACAGCGGAAGCATACGCAGGGACCCGTCTGTATACGATGAGGATTTGTATTATTATCAGAGTGATATCCGTATTGCCATGACGATGAAGCCAATGAGTATGCGTATACTGCATCTGGAAGCATGTGAGCACACGGAACAGCTGCAGGAATGCAGTGCTCTTGAAAATACATTTTATAAGATTACCATGGAAAACGGCAGTCTGCGACTGCTGGACAAAGCAAACGGGAAAGTTGTTGAGGATTTCCTGTATGTAGAGGACAGCGGAGATGAGGGAGATACCTATGATTACTCCTGGCCGGCGCATGACCATATCTATACGCTTCACTTTCAGGATGCACAGGCAGAATGGAAGCATGGAGCACTTGCGGATACGCTGGTATTGCATGGAGCATGGCAGCTTCCCGAGAATTTGCAGGAGCGTGCCAATGGGAAATGCAGTCAGGATATCGCATATACGCTTTGTATACAGCTGCATCAGGCCTCAGATGTATTACAATGTGAAATGACCATTGACAACACGGCGATGGAGCATCGCATGCGTGTGATTTTACGTGGCTTAAGCAGCTCATCCTGCAGTATTGCGGACACCCCGTTCGGTATCATTCAAAGAGCACATGATCCCAAGCACATGGAGGACTGGAAGGAGGCTGGCTATCGTGAGGAGCCTACGCCGATTTATCCGATGCTGCACCATGTATCGAATGGAACAAATCAGGTGCTGACTTGTTTCTGTAAGGGAATAAAGGAATATGAAATCCTGAAGCATACCGATATCGCACTGACACTGTTTCGCAGCGTACCATTGCTTGGACGTCCGGATTTGAACCGCCGTCCCGGAATTGCGAGCGGAAACGAATTCAAATATATACCGACACCGAAATCAGAGCTGCGGCAGATCATGAGCTTCTCCTTTGCCCTGTGCCTGCGGAATGGATACGATGCTATGGAAGTGCAGAAAACATGGCTGCGCTATGCGAATGATGTCCTGTTTTATCAGCTGCAGGAGGTCAACCGCTTTGTGAATACACAGAAATACTTTGTCACTCACCCGTATCCGAATGCGGTAAAACCTCTGCATAGCGCTATTCTCGATATGGATAAAAGTGACTGCCTGCAATTTTCTTCCCTGTATCCGCTGGATGATAAACAGGCGATCCTGCGGGTATATAACAGTCGCAATGAGATGGTAAAGGAAGATTCACTGTGTTATACAGGAGAAACCATACAGCAGACGAATATGCTGCATGAGCCACTCGCTGACTGTGAAGCTGAGCAACACCCTGTGACGCTGTCAAACATACAGCCGGAGGAAATCAGAACCTATAAAATCATCGTGAAATAGAGTATAATACCGGTAGCGATGGAGGAATGCATATGGAAAAGGAAATTCTTTTAAGAATCAATCTGGCAAAGGTTAATTTCACCTATGTGGAAGAAACGATTGCACAATATTTCACAGACGGGAGAAAACCGCTCACGATTCACGAGCTCGCAAGAGAGCTTTCTATTTCCAGCTCCTCCATTACACGCTTCTGTAAGAAAATCGGACTGAACAATTTCAAGGAGCTGATGTACCTGTATGAGCAGCATCTGAATATGCAGAATGCGCCGCAGATTTCTAATATTTCATTGGATTTACAGAGTGAATATTTCCGCATCTTTCATCTGGTGGATCAAAACTTTGATGCCAAGGCGATGGAGCAGGTATGCAGATATATTTATGAGCATCGCATTATCAACATCTTTGCATTCGGACTGAGTGCTACTGCAGCAGAGGACTTTCGTTTCCGTTTTTCCCGCCTCGGTAAATTTATAGAGGTCATTCATGATAAGGATGCCATCAAAATGAGCTCGCGGGTATTGCAGAAGCAGGATCTGGTTTTTATCTTCACCCTGCGCGGGAATACCTATCTGGAGGAGCTTGCCGCAGAGCTGACATCACGGGGAATTCTTGTGGTAAGCATTCTGGGAAATCAGAACAGCCGCCTGAAAAAGCTCAGTGATGTTGTTCTGTATACCTCATCGCTGTCCGGGGAGGAGTCCACCGGTATGATATCCGGTCAGATACCGATTTTAATCATGATCGATATGCTGTACTACCATTATGTACGCACTTACAGCGACGCTTTGACAAACTGGGCAAGTACAGAGGAGATTTTAAAGGATCGAAAGGAATAGACATAGAAAAGCTGCAGATATGCAGTTGTTACAGCTTCACATAGAAAGGCTCTCTCCCATGGAGAGGGCCTTCGATGCAGTCGGCATTTTTCACATAGGAACATCGCGTGCCATGCAGATAATTCTCGGTATGGAAGTATAATATTGCCGCATTATGAAACGAACGAGTTTAACGATATAGGAAGCGCATGCCGTAGTGCTTTATAGAAATAACTTTATAAGGAGGAAGCTTATGCTACAATTTCCGAAAGGATTTTATTTTGGAAGTGCCACCAGCGCAACACAGAGTGAGGGGGCATCAGCCATTGATGGCAAAGGAAAAAATATATGGGATATCTGGTTTGAACAGGAGCCCGAGAAATTTCATGACAGAATCGGACCGAAGGAGGCTTCCGGATTCTATACACAGTATCGGGAAGATATTCGACTCTTGAAGGAAACAGGACACAATTCCTGCCGTATTTCCATCAGCTGGAGCCGTATGTTTCCAAGAGGGGATGGTGAGCTGAATCCGCTTGCCGCAGCACATTATCATAATGTCATTGATGCCTTTCATGAGGAAGGCATCGAGGTTATGATCAATCTGTTTCATTTTGATATGCCGGCGGAATTGCAAAAGCAGGGGGGCTGGGAAAGCGATCATGTTGTGGATGCCTATGTGGAATATGCACGTACCTGCTTTTCTCTCTATGGGAAAAAGGTACGGCGCTGGTTCACCTTCAATGAACCGATCGTTCATGTGGAGTGCGGGTATCTGAACGGCTTTCATTATCCATGCCGCCATGATATGAAGGCTGCTGTACAGGTTGCTTATCATACGGCACTTGCCAGTGCCAAAGCAGTGCAGGCCTTCCATGCGATGTGTGATGGGAAAATCGGCATTATCTTAAACCTGACCCCGAATTATCCACGCAGTCAGGCAAAGGAGGATGTCGAGGCATCCCGTATTGCAGAGCTGTTTTCTGCTCGAAGCTTTCTTGACCCCGCTGTTCTTGGAGTATATCCGAAGGAGCTGGTGGAGCTCTTGAAGGAGCATACGCTTTTGCCGGACTATGAGGAACACGAGCTTGCAGTCATAAAGGAAAACATCGTGGATTTTCTCGGAGTGAATTATTATCAGCCGATCCGTGTCAAAGCGAAGGAAACACCGGTGGACCCTGCAGCGATGATAACGCCGGAGAGCTTCTATGATTTCTATGAAATGCCAAACCGAAGAATCAATCCCTATCGCGGATGGGAAATCTATCCAAAGGGGATGTATGATATCGCAACCAACATTCGTACCAAATACGATAATATCGAATGGATGATAACGGAAAACGGAATGGGCGTTGAAAACGAAGCACGGTTTATCAAGGATGGCAGAATTGAGGATGACTACCGAATTGATTTCTATAAGGAGCACCTTACCTGGCTGCATAAGGGAATTGAGGAAGGCAGTAACTGTATCGGCTACCATGTATGGACGGGCATTGACTGCTGGAGCTGGCTGAATGCATATAAAAACCGCTACGGACTGATTTCTATTGATTTGGAAACCGGAAAGCGTACGATAAAGAAAAGTGGCTGCTGGTTCCGCGAGCTGGCAGAGAAACGGGGGTTCTAATGGATACGTATCTTTGTTTTGACATCGGAGGAAGCTCTCTGAAATGTGCAGCTGCAGATGAGGAAGGAAGGCTTTTCCATACCAGATCCTATCCTATGAGCGCAGACATAGAGGGACTGCTCGCATATATGAAAGCATATAAGAAGGATATCACCATGCAGGGTGTCGACTTGTCCGGTGTGGCAATCAGCTCCTGCGGGGCAGTGAATTGTGACAGCGGCGTGATCGGCGGAAGCAGTGCAGTTCCCTTTATCCACGGCTTTTCTTGGAAGGAAAGGATACAGAGGGAACTGGGGCTGTGCTGTGAAATAGAGAATGATGCGAACTGTGCTGCATTATCGGAATTGTTTTACGGCAAGGCGAAGAACATACAGGATATGGCGTTTCTGGTGATTGGAACCGGTGTGGGTGGTGCAATCGTAAGAAATCGTAACATTTGCCATGGAGCGCATCGCTATGGTGGTGAATTTGGCATGATGCTGGTAAAGCAGCCGGACGGCAGTGTCCAAAATTTCAGTCTGTGTGCCTCTACCTCGAGTATGGTGCGCAAAATGGAGGCTTTGACTGGGGAAGAATGGAATGGTGTGCGGATTTTTGAAGAAGCACAGCAGGGAAATGAACTGTGCAGCAAGGTTATTCAGACCTTTTATGAGGAGCTTGCCTTTGGTGTCTTCAATGTGCAGCATATGCTGGATCCGGAAATGATTCTGTTTGGGGGTGCAATCAGTGCACGAAGGGATTTTACACGGCGAATCATGGAAGCGTATGAGAAGCTGCAGAAGGGGCTGGATTTTGCAACACTGACACCGCGTTTGGAATGCTGTACGTATCGGCAGGATGCCAATCTGCTGGGGGCGCTTGCGCATTACCGGCAGCGTAGGGGATTGGCAGAATAAGGAACAGGAAGGAGATTGTCAGAATTTCCTCCTTTTTATTCACAAAAGTTTTTTTGAGCACGCTGGAATTTTCATAATGATGCTTTTCTATTTCAGCTTCACAGTGTGCAGAATGGCTGCGTGCAAATTGCGCTGTTTCTGCGTCCGCAGCCATGCTATACTATAGATGCGCAAAAAGAGAATAGTAAGGCTACAGCTTTTGATAAACCACAATGAGCATTTAAGGACAGTGAAATGTCTTTGACCATGCGAAGTGCGTCTGTATAAATGCAAAGCCTTTTCGTAAGGTACTGCGGCAATTGGCACACAAGCTTTCAGGTCATCATGCAAGATGCAGGACACAGGTTTCATCATACTTCTGCCTTTTCAGCACACGAACAGCTTTTACGGCGCTTATCCGGATGCAATATCTTACAAGAGAATATCATTTTTTTATGTTACCATACATACAGCGACAGAAAGAAGGAATGGGCATGGCAGCATTGCAGGAGCAGCGACACATCTATTATGATAAAGACCTTCAGATCGAGGCGTATAATTTAAGTGGAATCGTACAGAAATTTCCTGTTCACTTTCATGAATTTTATGTAATCGGATTTATGGAGGGTGGAAAACGTCATCTCTGGTGTCGAAATCAGGAATATGATACACAGCGCGGAGATGTTATTTTATTCAATCCGCGTGAAACACATAATTGTGCGCCGGTAGCCGGAGAGGTTCTGGATTATCGTGCAATCAATGTTCCTGTAGATGTCATGGATAAGGCAGTAAAGGAGATAACCGGGAAACACATCCATCTTCAGTTTAAGGATACGCTGATTCCACAGGCAGAGCTGGCACTGTCCATTCGTGAGCTGTATGATGTTATCGTATCACAGAGCAGTCTGCTGGTACGTGAGGAGGCCTTTTACTTTCTGATTGAACAGCTGCTGGAAGAACATATGGTTCCAGTAGAGGCAAGCAGAGAGCTTACGGAAGCGGTGAAGGCTATGAAGGAATATCTGGATACGCATTATGAAGAATCCATTTCTCTTGATACACTTTCAAAGATTAGCAAGATGAGCCGCTATCAGCTGCTGCGTCTGTTCACCAGAGAGGTTGGTGTTTCTCCATATCGTTATCTGCAATCCATTCGGATCGCAAAAGCAAAGCGTCTGCTGGAACAGGGGGAAGCAATCGGTAAGCTTGCACTGGATTGCGGGTTTTCCGATCAGAGCCATTTTACAAACTACTTTAAAAGCTTTATCGGTATAACACCAAAGCAGTATCAGAGTATATTCACACAGAAAAGGAGCGAATTGGATGAATGAGCAGATCAAGGGTCATATGCTTGCGTGTATGACTATTCTTATATGGGGAACCACCTTTATTTCAACCAAGGTGCTGCTGCGGGATTTTACACCTTTGCAGATACTGTTCACTCGGTTTATGATCGGTTATCTGGCTTTATGGGCAGTCGCTCCAAGGCTGACCAGAGTTAAAGAGAAAAAGGAAGAGCTGTATTTTCTTGCGGCAGGACTCTGTGGAGTTACCCTGTATTTTCTTATGGAGAATATAGCACTTACCTACACACAGGCTAGTAATGTTGGTATCATCGTGGCTGTTTCACCGTTTTTCACCATGTTTTTCGGAATCTGGCTGTTAAAACAGAAACGTCCCGGAGTACGCTTTTTCATTGGTTTTTTGATTGCCATGACTGGAATTCTCTGTATTTCCCTGGAGGGAAGTCAGAATTTGGCATTAAATCCAAAGGGTGATCTGCTTGCGCTGGGAGCTGCCATCGTATGGGCACTATATTCTACGATAACAAAGAAAATAAGCAGCTTTGGATACACAACCATTCCGATGACCCGCAGAATCTTCTTTTACGGTTTGCTGTGCATGCTTCCGGTTATTATGCTATCCGGCATGGAACTGCCGAAGGTGGAACAGCTTACGGGATTAAATATTGCCAATATACTGTTTCTGGGACTGGGAGCCAGTGCGATGTGCTTTGTTTCCTGGAACAGTGCCGTACGTATTCTGGGTACTGTACAGACAAGTGTGTATATCTATGCTGTGCCGGTTGTCACCACGCTGGCATCGGTATGGATTTTGAAGGAAACGGTCACGATCGTCGGTGTGCTTGGTATCGTGATGATTGTATTGGGTCTTCTGCTGTCGCAGAATCGTAAAGGAGAACGTGTATGGAGAAAAACAGAAAATGCGTCATGGTGATGGATGCATCACTGGCACCGGGAATTGCCGCAAATACCGCGGCACTGCTGGGGATGACACTGGGAAGTAAGGTGAAGGAAGCCATCGGCTGTGATGTTCAGGATGCGGATGGAAATATACATATGGGCATTCTGCAAATACCGCTTCCGATTCTGAAGATGGAAACAGAAAAGCTTCAGGAGTTGCGTCGGCAGCTGTTTGATCAGGAATATGAAGATGTCATTATCGTTGATTTCAGTGATGCAGCACAGACCTGCAATGTGTATGAGGATTGGATTGTGAAGGCAAAAAATCTGCCGGAGAATCAGTTTCATTACCTCGGTATTGGCCTGTATGGTGATAAAAAGAAAATCAACAGATTATGCGGGAGCCTGCCGCTGTACCGGTAATGCTCATTGCAGAAAAGTTTGCACCTTATATACATGATTGATGGAAATTGACACACATAGGTATGTATGGGTAGAAATGAGAAAATGAGAGCAGTACGGAACCGGCATCAATATATCGCCTCTACACTTGCGGTATGCATGGGATTGTTGAAGCTGGCCAAGTGGTAGAAAAAAGACTATATGGAATTCCTGAGTCATTTGAACGCTTTAAGGCTGACAAATAGAAGACTACGACATTCTTCACAGGCATTGATAACTGTAGAAAGAGGATTGGATATCATATCGAATAATTCAAACAGTAAGCAAGGTGCCTTGTAGCAGATATGATAAAAGCAGATATAGGATAGAAAAGATAATGCAGAAAAGCAGACCGGATACAGATAAAATGAAGGTCTGCTTTTTGTATAAAGCTTTGAATTTTCAGGTGATTATAATCCAAAAAAACTGCAAAAGGCGGTTTTGCTACCATTGGTTGCGGATTTGGAATGTATGAAGTATGGTAAAACAGCATAGAAACTGATAGAATACAGTCATCAGGAAATGAGGAAAATGTATGGAATTCAAAGACAATTTATATCGAATAAGAAAAGAAAAAGGAATGTCGCAGGAAGAGCTTGCAGCACTGTGTGATGTATCGCGGCAGGCGATATCCAAGTGGGAAAATGGAGTTTCCCAAAGTTAAAGATACCACATCAATCCCACGCGGACTTTTGCTCAACCGATACAGCCGGAGGGCTGGATAACAAGAAAAGGCGGTATGCGCCCCGTGGAGGGGTAGCGTACCGCCTTTTCTTGTGGGGGTTTCCAAAGGGGGCAACGCCCCCATTTGGCACACGACTTTGCGAAGCAAAGTGTAGTGTGTTATACGCTCTGCCGGCGTTGCCGTGAAAATGCCGTTGCCGCCGGGGAGGGCAAGGGCATTTGAAGCGGCAGGAAAACAGGGCTGTGCTTGCGTGGCGTGGAGCCGCAAGCGCAGGTCTGGACTCATCAGCAGACAGGGCGTATATGAAAGCCCCAGTTCCTCGTCCTACGCTCCGACTTGTGGACAAAGTGTCCCGAAGTTGTGGCCACACTCCCGGAAAAGTAGCAGGACAACGGGCAACCGTCAAGGCTGAAATGAACGGGTTTACACCCGGCCTTGACCTCCGCCCGCTGTCCCGCTGGATGGGTGGACAAGGCGGCCAATCCCTCAAAGTGCTTGGCCGCTCTCTTTCTGATTTTGAGGTATTCAGTTTTTCAAAATTGAATAATCAAAATAAATTTTTTCGATTGAAAAAATTTTATTTGTTATCATCTTCAATGCCATATTTTTTCTTTTGCCGAATCACATAATTACTGATTTTTTCATCATATAGTGGATACTGGTAATCCAACTGGCATGCCACTTCTGACGAAACCTCCCGGAACAATGCCATACATTGTTCAAAGGATTCCCACATATGGGGATAGGAATCCATATTATAAGTGGACATAAGTCGTTCCCACAATTCCTCTGGGACATATTGCTTCATAAATTTATAGTTTTTTCCCAAACTGAAATGAAATCCCTGTTTGATACCAATCAGCCAGGAAATCATGCGAAGCAATTCTTTTCGTACTATATCATTCATATGGTCAATAGCAAAAAGAATTTCTTTGCGGCATAAGCCCTTTACTACATATGTTGTAGTATTCCAAAATTCATTACAGCAATCGTCAAACATTCTTTGAGTAGGCTTCTGCAAGTGGTAGTCTATATCCGTTGGTATTGGCGGCTTTACGATACGGTTGTCTTTATCCAACAGTAACTTTACCAGTTTATCCCATGTAAAATACTCGTCTATCAGTTCCAGCGGCAGCAAAGTTAAATCTATCTTAACATCATCAGTAAACAGCATTAAATATGAAAATCCCTTTTCTACAGCTGGAAATAATTCCATATCTTCCGGCTTTTGCAGAATCAACCTTTCACCAAATATATCTAGCCATTTATCATCACTTGTGAAGCTGTCCATATCCGTAACAAAAAAAGTAATATCAAAATCCTGAAAATCATCAGGCGGAATATTTGTATTTGTTCTAGATCCTTCCAAAGTAACCATGCGAATGCGTTTGTCTGTTTTTGCAAAATTCAAAACAATATCATAAACTTCCTTTTCTGATCTCATTTTTATCTCCTCCAATTATTGAAATAGGTGTGAAGCCATTTTAGGGCTTTCCCGCCTTGATTACCCTTTAGCAAAGACGGGCGGGACTGTCAACGGCGGCGCATGAAATGCGCCGTTCATCTTGACCGTTGACTGGCTCGGCTGGCTTTGCTATCTTCCTGACAAATGGGAATGTCTAAGATAGTAAAGACGTCCCACATGCAACTCTTTCTTTTATTGCGGAAACCGTATCTTTAATTGTGAATGTAGTTGTGTCTATGACATTTGATTCATATACTCCCAAACCGGAAAATTGCTCCCACATTGTTTCCACTAATTCAATATTTGTTTTTCTATCTAATTTTGAGCGTTCCACAGCTCGCTTCATAGTTTCTTTTTTACTCGCTCTTAATACAATATAGTGTACCTCGTAATCTTCTTGGGCAAGAGCTTTCCATGGCTCCAAAAACCATGGCCCGACAATTCCATCTACAATTACATCATATCCGCCGCGGGCATAGCGCTTTGCAGCTTCTAAAAAGGCTTCAATGACAACTAAATTTTGTTCGTTGGACTCTGGTAAATGCGGCGGTATTGCTCCTTTGCTTAAATAATGAAAAAAGTCGTCTGTGTGCATATGCACAGATTTATCCATGTTCGATTCTTTTGCGACAATCGACGCAGTTGTTGTCTTTCCTGTTCCCGGCGAACCTGTAATCACAATAATTCTTCCTTGATTCATCTACATTCTCCCTCGCAATTCAGATTTACCGCTCTCTTTCTGGTTTTGGAGCGTTTCTTCTCTCAAGATTGAAATGGGCGGGAAGCCATTTTAGGGCTTTCCCGCCTTGATTGCCCATCAGCAAAGACGGGCGGGACTGTCAACGGCGGCGCATTTATGCGCCGTTCATCTTGACCGTTGATTGGCCCCGCTAACTTTGCTACTCTGTTCTAAGTAATTCCTCAATTTGTTTTTTCATATATTCTACAAGTGCCATCGCTTCCTTTTCTACTGTCTCCCATTCATCAGACAAATTTCCCAAATAAGCTTCCTTTGCCGTTGTTAGCAGGGGGGGGAATCTCTCCGGCAATTTTAAAATTACCCATTTTGCGGCAACATCTTTTGTCGTGATTTCTTCTGTTACTAAAGTAAACCACATTCGTGATAAGGTTAATAACACATTTCTTTCATCACCCTTAAAGCTGGAAATCAAACCAGGTAAAGAAAACCGAATTGCTTTTTTAATTTCGTGAAATGGGATAGCGGGAATAAGCTCTTTGCTTTCCGCCCCCTTCAAAGTTATGCTATTTTTTCTTGCTTGCCATAATAAAATCATTATATCTGGGTCATTGCAGGCTTGCGGATATTCTCCTGCTTCCATCTCTCCCCTTAGCCATTCACCATACATATACTGACATTTTGGCGGAAATTGCAACGGAACAATATCAGATTGATTGATAATAGTTACCTCTAAAGGTCTTTTTTCAATACAGCCTACGGAGCCAGAAATTTTCAATAATTGCTTTGTTAGATCTGCTCTGATTGAATTACTCAATTCTTGTTTAGTAATTATCAGTATATCTATATCACTATCTGGACGCAGCCCATTCATTGTTGCTGAACCATATAAATATATCCCCAATATTTGACCTTGTAATATGGTTTCTGCTATTGAAATAACTTGATTTACTTGTTGTGGAAATTCATTTATATTCATTGTAACTCCTATATGTATTTATTTTTACTCCTCAACAACTGATAAAACAGCGTCTAAGGCTAATTCTAAGGCTATGGATATACTTGTTTTTCCCCATTCTCTTTCTTGGTATTTATGAGGGTCTGCAAGAGTATCGGCTGAAAAAAGCAGCATAGCCCATGTAACTTTTCTAAATTTTGCACACGCCGCCAATGCGGAACATTCCATTTCTACTACTTGACATCCCTCTTCTTTCCGATACTGAACCATTTCTACTGTTTCTCGATAAAAACCGTCTGTTGTCCATGTTTTAACTTCCCAATATGGTATATTCTTTTGGCTTAAAGCAGATTCAATCGCATTTATACCAGCCTTTGAAATCTCTACTTCTCGGGAGGGAGGAAGATAATGGTAAGATGTTCCCTCATCTCTCAATGCAGAAACAGGTATCAAAAATCTATTTTCCGGGATGTCTTCCAATACGCCGCAGGAGCCGACGGAAATAATCTTTGTTACACCCCCTGCAATTAAATATTCTAAAACTTGGACGGCAGCAGCACTTCCCACAGGAGCCGGACATAGACATATTTTCTCCTGATTATAAAGACATTCATAAATAGGATATCGTCTTGTTGCACTTTCAAATTCATCTATCTGTATTCCATCATGGGTATGTGCATAATTTTCAACCTCGTCTCCTAAAAAAGCAAACACTGCTTTTGCAGGAAAACATTTTTTCCCATTTCCCGGCTGAAAAACAGCTTTTGATGCGGTATCGTACTCTAAAACAGGGTAGTCATGCTTTACTAATGGCATATTATTATCTCGAATAACAGGCTATTATTCTATTCCTTTCATCATCTTTTTTGCCAACTGCTTGAACAGGTCGGCAGTTTCTTCATCCATCGGCGTAAGCTGTCCGATCTGTCCGGCAACCATCGCCGCTACATCGTCAATGGAAAGCGGGTTTTGCTTCTGTTCCGCCAGTGCGTCCCGCATGGCTTGGAACATAGCGGCGGTCACAGCTTCTCCCGGCTGTTCCCCGTTGTCAATGTCTTTCTTAATGTCCCGCAGGATAGCCAGGAACACATTTTTGATTTTTTCAATCTCCGCTTCATGTTCCCCTATCTTTTGGGCGTTCAAAAGCTGTAAATCCTGCTTCGCTTCTGCCCGGTGTTCCGGGTGTTCTTTCATCAGGTCGGACAGGGAAGCCGTTGCCATCTCGATAAGCTGGTTTCTTGCTGTTATGCCCTTTGCCGCCGTATCCTGAAAATAAATCCGTATCAAATCTATCAGCTTAGGAAAATTCCTGTGTTCCAACAGGCGGTTGAGGATTTGCACATCAACAGCACCCGTCACAAGCCCCCTCACGGCTCCCTCGGACAAGCCTAATTCAGAAATATCGTAGCTTTTACGAACGCTCACGGTAGACAAGCCCAGTATGTAGTCTGTCGATACCTTAAATTCCTTTGCCACACCTATGAGAATATCACTGCTGACCGTTCTTGTTTCGCCGCTGACAATGCGGCTCAACTGGGAAGCGGAAACGCCTATCTTCTCCGCAAGTTCCTTTTGTGTGATGTGGTTCCCGTTGCATAAATCGGAAATCCGCTGTCCGGGCGTTCCGGGTAAAGCCATAGATACGCACCTCCTCCGCATACTTCCATTATACAGAATGATTGCAAAAATGCAATGTCCAAAGTGTAAACTTCATCAAAATGCAATTCTCGCAATATTCCGGGAATTGCATTTTTTTCGTGTAGACTTAGGGTAGTTCATCGATGGACGGCACCTTGAAAACAGAATGACCGTCCGAAAAGGAATACCCCGGCTGGGGAAGCACCGCAAGGAGTCGGACTTCGGGACAAAATGTCCCGAAGTTGCGAGGAGCGTGCCAACGCCGGAACACGCCGCAGGAATGGGGCAGGAAACCTTTTCGGGGAGAACGGCAACGGAAAGCAAAATGGAGGGAACGCATGAGAGATAACCCCTATAAAGACTTGCCGCCGCTGGAACGCAGGCCGGACGGTTCCCTTTACCGCATGACCCCGGCGCAGAGAAAACAGGCGGCCAGCCTGATACGCCGGGAGTGCTGTTGCTGTGAGGACGGCAACTGCATTGTCCTTGACGATGGGGACACCTGCACCTGTCCGCAGACGATTTCTTTCTCGGTCTGCTGTAAGTGGTTCCGCTGGGCGGTCTTGCCGCTGGACGGGACGCTGGAAGCGGAGATTTTCCGGGATAAGGACTTGAAACGCTGTGAGGTCTGCGGCGGTGTGTTCGTCCCCAAATCCAACCGGGCAAATACTGCCCCGGCTGTGCCGCCAGAGTTCACAGGCGGCAGAAAACAGAAAGTGAACGGAAAAGGAGGTCTGCTGTGGACAGTTAGGAGCGAAAAAAGCCTTGATTTATCAGGCTTCGCAAGCCCCAAACCGGGGCTGGTGGTATAAAGTATCGCCCGCCCCGGAAAACGGGCTTCTAACCGTCCACAAAACGCACTATGACAAATACCATCTATATCCATCAGCCGGAAAAGGCGTTCAGCTTCACCCGGCTCCCGAATTTCCTCTTTGAAGCCCCCACATTCAAGCCCTTGTCCAACGAGGCAAAGGTTCTGTACGCCTTTATCCTGCGCCGGACAGAGTTATCCCGCAAGAATGGGTGGGCGGATGATTGCGGACGGATTTATCTGTACTATCCCATCTGCGAGGTGGTTGACCTGCTCCACTGTGGGCGGCAGAAAGCGGTAAACACCCTGCGGGAACTGCAATACGCCGGGCTGGTGGAGATCCAGAAGCAGGGCTGTGGAAAACCCAACCGCATTTTCCCAAAATCCTATGAAGCGGTTCCAAACACCGACTTCAAGAAATCCGGTTCTGGTATGCCGGAGGGCTGAAAACCGTACTTATGAAGTGAGGAAATCACTCCCCGGAAGTACGAAAACCGGACGGTATATAGAAATACAAAGATTAAAAAGATTTATTTATATTCTATCCATTCCAATCCTATCCGAGCTAATTTCTGCGGGATTTTCCCTGTGGAAAACCCCGGATAGGAAAGGAATGGGGAAAGGAGCAGAATGGCACAACACGCAATTTTGCGGTTTGAGAAGCACAAGGGCAACCCGGCAAGGCCGCTGGAAGCCCATCACGAAAGACAGAAAGAACAATACGCCAGCAACCCCGACATTGACACAAGCCGGAGCAAGTACAACTTTCATATCGTCAAGCCAGAGGGCAGGTACTATCATTTCATTCAAAACCGCATTGAACAGGCCGGGTGCCGAACCCGCAAGGACAGCACACGGTTTGTCGATACGCTGGTAACTGCCAGCCCGGAGTTTTTCAAGGGGAAATCCCCAAAGGAGATACAGGCGTTTTTCCAGAGGGCGGCGGACTTCCTCATTGGCCGGGTAGGACGGGAAAATATCGTGTCGGCGGTGGTACACATGGACGAGAAAACGCCCCACCTGCATTTGACCTTTGTTCCGCTGACAAAGGACAACCGCCTGTGTGCAAAGGAGATTATCGGCAACCGGGCAAACCTGACGAAGTGGCAGGACGATTTTCACGCCTATATGGTGGAGAAATATCCTGACTTGGAGCGTGGGGAGAGCGCCAGCAGGACAGGCCGGAAGCATATCCCCACCCGGCTTTTCAAACAGGCGGTTTCCCTCTCCCGGCAGGCAAGAGCCATTGAAGCCACACTGGACGGCATTAACCCGCTGAACGCCGGAAAGAAAAAAGAGGAAGCCCTCTCCATGCTGAAAAAGTGGTTCCCGCAGATGGAGAATTTCTCCGGGCAGTTGAAAAAGTACAAGGTCACAATCAATGACCTGCTGGCGGAGAATGAGAAGTTGGAAGCAAGGGCAAAGGCCAGCGAAAAAGGAAAGATGAAAGATACGATGGAACGGGCAAAGCTGAAAAGCGAACTGGACAATTTACAGCGGCTGGTTGACCGTATCCCGCCGGATATACTGGCGGAACTGAAACGTCAGCAGCGGCACACGGTAAAGGAAAGGTGATAGATATAAGCAGAAATTTTCGCCGCCTCTGTGCGGCATTGTACCTTGAAAACTGAATATGGAGGACACTGGATGGCAAAAAGTGAAAGCGATATTTTTACACCCCGAACAGGGCAGGTTATACAAGCAGAGAACGGCACGCAGTATTTTGTATGTGGGAACAACCGTATAAAAATCTCCGAACACTTCGCCGCAGGCGGGAAGCCCCTCGGTGATCTGATTGTAGATGTGGTGCGGCATACCGCAGAAAAAGCCGCTTCAACCTGATAGCCCATCATTGATAACACGCCCACGCTTATGATATAATTGCCATAGAGCAAAAGTATTGTAAGCGTGGGTTGTTTCTTTAGAAGGAGGATTTTTACGGTGAAACAACCTTACAATACTACGATTTACAACACGGCGCTTTATATGAGATTGAGCCGGGACGATGAACTGCAAGGAGAAAGCGGGAGTATTCAGACACAACGCATGATGCTCCGGCAATATGCCGCCGAGCATGGCCTGAATGTCATAGATGAATATATCGACGATGGATGGTCTGGAACGAACTTTGACAGGCCGGATTTTCAGAGAATGATTGATGACATTGAGGACGGGAAAATCAACTGCGTTGTTACGAAGGATTTATCCCGCTTAGGCAGAAACTACATTCTGACCGGCCAGTACACGGAAATCTACTTTCCCAGCAAAGGCGTCCGCTATATCGCTGTCAATGACAATGTGGACACCATCAACGGAGAGAATGAGCTTGCCCCATTCCTCAACATTCTGAATGAAATGCACGCCCGCCAGACCAGCAAAAAGGTAAAGGCGGCCATGCGGACACGGTTCGCAAATGGCGCACACTATGGAGCCTATGCTCCGCTTGGCTATGTCAAAGACCCAGATAAGAAAGGCCATCTTCTGATTGACCCGGAAACAAGGTGGATTATCGAAAAGATTTTTGACCTTGCCGTTCATGGCCGGGGAGCCGCCAGCATTACACGGATTTTGGTCGAAGAAAAAGTACCTACTCCCGGCTGGCTGAATTTCCAGAGATACGGCACTTTCGCAAATATCTATGCCGGAGCGCCGGAGGAAAAAGCCTATGCGTGGACGATAGCGCAGGTGAAAAGTATTCTGAAAGAGGAAACCTATATCGGACACAGCGTCCACAATAAGCAGACCAACATTTCATTCAAAAACAAGAAGAAAGTACGCAAGCCAAAAGAGGAATGGTATCGTGTGGAGAACACCCACGAAGCGATTATTTCCGAAGATGTGTTCCGTCAAGTACAGGAGCAGATTTGCAACAGGCGCAGACGGCAGAAGAACGGCACAACACAGATATTTTCCGGGCTGGTAAAATGTGCGGACTGCGGCTGGTCGCTGGCCTATGGTATGAACAGCCAGAACAAAAATCCCTATGCCCACTACCATTGTAGCAAGTACGGGCAAGGATTGCACCAGTGTTCCATGCACTATATCCGCTATGATGTGCTTTACGCCTATGTCCTTTCCCGTCTGCAATACTGGTCTGTGCTGGCACAGCAGGATGGGGACAAACTTCTGAAACGGCTACTTAACGCCAGCGACAAGGAACGCAATACTGCAAGGAAGCGGCAGACAGCCGAACTGAAAAAGGCGGAAAAGCGCAAAGCAGAAGTAGACACCCTGTTTGCAAAAATGTATGAGGACTGGTCTGCCGGACGCATTACAGAATACAATTTCAATATGCTGTCCGAAAAGTATCAGGGCGAACAGCGAGAATTGGACGTAAAAATTGAACGGCTTCACGAAGCGATGGAGACCGCCGCCCAGACAGCGGTTGACGCTGAAAAGTGGATAGGTCTGATGAAACAGTATGTCAATCCCACAGAATTGACGGCTGAACTTCTGAATACGCTGATTGAAAAAATCCTTGTCCATGAAGCGGTCAAAAGTGAGGACGGAAGCCGGGAACAGGAAGTGGAAATCTTCTACCGCTTTATCGGCAAAATCGAATGACACATCTTGAGATACCCAACAATATCTTTAACTAAGGGAAACGGGTACTGCCAATCCAGATATGGAGAATCTGAAAACACTCTCCAGAAGCTTGCAGGTCAGCATTGATGAGCTGCTGGGAAATAAAATCCCCCTGGAAAAAGAGGTTGTTAAGGAAAAGGAAGTTATTTATGTGCATAACCGCTATACGTATGAAAAGCGGTATCGCTCCAAGCTGTCAATCTGTGGAATTCCTCTTGTGGATATCAATGTTGGAAGAGGACGCACGGAGGAAGGCTATTGGCGGGTTGCCAAGGGAATTATTGCGATTGGAAATGTTTCCGTCGGTGTGATTTCCATCGGACTTTTAAGCGTGGGGCTATGCAGTCTGGGCCTGCTCACACTGGGGCTATTGTTCGCCATCGGTCCGCTTGCATTATCCTACTTTGCCATTGGCTGTCTGGCTATCGGCTACATCAGCATCGGTGCGATTGCTATCGGTGTATACAGTATCGGTGCGATTTCCATCGGGTTTAAATTTGCCATCGGCGCTCTTGCATATGGTGAAATTGCGATGGGGACAAATCCGGTTGGGGATATCGTATACCATCTGCGCTCCTCCAATACCTGCTTTCTGGATTCGCAGGAATACCTGCAGTTTCAGGAATACCTGTCCAGAGAATCATTGCCGAAAATCATTGAATTCTTTGTACAGGTGATACCATTGTGCTGAAACAAGGAAGCAGCGCTGCTCATACAGGGTAGATGAGATTTCTTAATCGATTGTATAACTGTAAAAACGGATATAGGTAAACAGAGGTGTGCGAAGCTGCGTATGCTCATATCTGATGCTATGAAGCAGCATTTTCATAAAACACAGTCTTGTGAAAGAAATCAACACAATGCCGGATTCTGTATAGTTCTGGCATTTTTTATATTTCACTTTAGCGATTTAAAAGAATCAGGCTGTCATCCGTATTTTTTTCTATTCCTGTATTCCTATTGTGAAAAATATGATAAAATGAAGCCTTGTAGGTGATAAAATGAAAAATATGACACAGGGCAATGTCACAAAGCTGATTATGGCATTTGCGATACCTGTTTTACTTGGTAATGTATTTCAGCAATTCTATACCATGGCGGATACCATGATGGTTGGTCAGATTCTGGGGGTAAATTCCCTTGCGGCTATCGGCGCGAGTGCGTCGCTTTCCAATCTGGTTATTGGACTTTGCACTGGTGTTTCCATGGGTGTTTCCATCATGATTGCTCAATATTACGGAGCGCGTGATGAAGAGGGCATGAAAAAAGCCACGGCAGGATGTATCAAGCTTTGCATGATCAGTGTTGTTGTGATCTTTGTAGTCGCAATCCTGTTGAAAAAGCCGCTGCTGTATCTGTTACAGACACCATCCTCCATTCTGGGGATGGCGGATTCCTATCTGACCATTATTATCATTGGACTGTTTGTGACAATGGCATACAATATGATGGCGAGTATGATGCGTTCCATCGGAGACAGTCGGACACCTCTGTATTTTCTAATCATAGCATCCATTCTCAACGTGGCTCTTGACTATATATTTATCGCAATCATCCAGCTGGGGGTGGCTGGTGCAGCATATGCTACTGTTATTGCACAGCTGGTAAGCGTTATCCTCTGCTTTCTTTATATGCGTAAGAAATATCCGATGTTCATCGTTAAAAAAGAGGATTTCCATGTCGAGCGTGAAATTCTGAGAAAGCAGTTATCCATGGGAATTTCCATGGGCTTGATGAATTCCATCGTTTCTCTAGGCTCTGTCATATTGCAAAGTGCGGTAAACAGTCTGGGAGAAGTAACGATTGCAGCACATACCGCAGCCCGCAAGGTAGTGGAAATGTTTATGCAGCCGCTGATCAGCATTGCGATTGCCGATACGACCTTTGTTTCTCAGAACCTCGGTGCACAGCGGTTTTCCAGAATCCGTGCCGGTATGAAATCCAGTGTATGGATCAGCTTTCTGTGGGTGTGTATTGTGGTTCTCTTATCCTTTACCTGCATTGACTTCTTCATCGGCTTTCTTGTCAATGCAAAGCAGACGGAGGTGATCTCTCTGGCGGCTTATTATACCCGCATCAGCAGTGTCTTCTATTTCATCCTGGCTGTCTTGTTTATTTATCGAAACGGATTGCAGGGTCTGGGCAACGGCAGGGGTCCGATCATTTCCAGCTGTATCGAAATGGCGGTGAAAATAGCGGCAACCTTTGCCTTGATCCCGTTTACCGGCTATACCGGTGTGTGCCTTGCGGAACCGATTGCATGGTCGCTCATGGGACCGTGTCTGATGGTGTTTTTCTATCGTGATCTCAAAAGAAAGGAACAGCAGCTGGAGATGCATACGCTGGAAGCATATCAAAAAATTGAATTACCATAACCAAAACAATGGCATTTGCACAGGATTGCAGATGTCATTTTTACAAATGCAACGGCAAAGCTGTACAAAAATAAAAACAGGTATCCCCGTAAGCAGGAGCGAATCGATAGCTTAAAGCTTGTCTTTTTTATGAAACAGAAGCTGTAAAAACGAAGGCAGCTATATGAAAAAAGAATTCCAACCAGCAGGCTAGTCAAAATCCTTTTCCAGTGATATTTTCAATATTTCCGTAAAACGCAGAAAGCTGGGTTTTTTGAAAAAATTCTGCAGCAGCTCCTCATTGCGCACAAAGGTGCTCATATAATACCAGAACTGAAATGCCTTCGGATTATTCTTTTCAATGGATACCAGCATAACTACACGAACATTGTGATTCTTATCCCATGCGATGGGCTTTTTCAATACCCCCAGAGATACAAAGGTTTCATCCGAAAACGGTGTGAGCGGATGCGGTACGGCAATGCAGTTACCGAAGTAAGAGCTGGTAATCTGTTCCCTTGCCTTAATGACCTCCAGAAACTCATCATCCAGCTTATATTTTTCAATGGCATTGCGACAGATAATATCCAGAATTTCTTCCTTATCCTTCACCTCACCATAGAAATAACAATCCTCACTGAACTTCTCCAGTATGGAATCCGTGTCTGTATAGCCGTTGATTGCCAGATTGATTTTTTCAAAATCCTTCTCATCCGGGAAAATACTGATCAGTGTAATACCACCCTTATATTTCTCACTGTTTCTATCGGTGGAGAAAATAGCATCATAATCCTCGGTATCGAAATCGTCATTGTCTCCGGTGATAAAGGTAATCTCTGCAATCTGATTGGGAAACCAGGTTAGAATCTTATGACGCAGCAGGACTGTTTCCGACTTGCGAAGCGATGTGATAATCAAGATTTTCTTTGCGGAATTTCCCAGATGAATATTTTCCAGCCCGTAATTGAAATACAGGGACAGATAGGAAATTTCATCCGCAGAAACATTCAGATGAAACCGCTCCTTGATCAGCAGCGTGAAGTATAGGGCGATATCATAAGCAAGCGGGAAGGACTGTTTGATTTCCGGTGCCATCATATTATTAAGCTGTGTTCCGGATTTGATACGGTAAATGAGCGGTACCAGATGCAGTGCAAGAAACAGCTTCAGGCTTTCCGCAGGCTCAAAGTTGACACAGAACTTGTTGCGAATATACAAAAAGGAATCGTTGATAAAATCATTGACCTCCTTTTGCAGATGATCATTTCTGGAGTAATCAAGCTTTCCCAGAATGGTCTGCGTCAACAGATTGATCTCGTTCATCATGTATTGCTTCTTGATGCGGTATCTGGCAAGAAAGCGCGTCAGTATTTCCGTGGAAATCTGATATTCTGTGGAATCCGGCATATCCTGTTCCATTTGCTGTTCAATGAAATGTCCCTTTCTGACTCTGCGCAGTGTGAGTGCGATATGCGCAGTAATATTCTGAATGGTCTGTTCATTGATCTGATAATGGTATTTGAAAAACACATCAGCCACTACATTGTATATATCCGATACATCCTCGGATAATGCAAAGTGATCGGTGGATTCATCATTGATTTCATTTTTTGCGATGCACATCCGCTTGTCAATTTCTCTGCCCTCGATCTTATAGCCGAGATTTGTTTTATGTACCAGTGCAAGATCGTATTGCTTTAACAGCTTTTTGATTTCGTTCAGTGCGTGATACAGTGTGGATTCACTGATATAGAAGGTCTCTGTCAGTGTGTATTTCGATACATAGCCGGTCGCATCCATCAGCATTTTCATAACGGAGTGAACTCGGTTTTTTGTATTACAGGAAAGCTGCAGCGTTTTCTTGCGCAGAATCTCCATGTCCTTTTCAAATGCCGCATCATCCAGTACACATAATCTGGTTCCCTTTCCTGCAAGTGTATCCAGTACAAATGAGGAATAGGAATCGCAAAAATCACGGACGATCTTCAGCTCGTTTTTTACTGTCCGTACACTGATATCAAACATAGCAGCGAGTTCATTGGATGAAACATACGTTCCCCGGTTTTCCACATAAAAAGATAATATCGAGTATTGTCTCTTTGTCAGCATTTTATCACCTGCAATCCTTACCCCCTCTGTTTCATTTTCTAGTATACCCCAATCCATTTCAAAAGTATTTTAATCTTATTGCACGAGCATTCGTGCAGAACGGAAAAAGCAATCCTTCGGAAAAGCTGCACGATTGCTGGTGCAATAAAAGAAAAAATAAAAGGCTCGTGCAATGGTAAAGTAAGGGTGTAGTTCAAAGGCCGTTGAACATTAGGTAAAGGAAGTGAAGAAGTGATAGAGCCGATAACGTATGTGATACTGAATCATGGTAGATTTGGAGAGGAGCTGATCAAAAGCGCAGAGCTGATTGCAGGAAAGACAGAGCATATACATGCAGTTTCTCTATTGTCCGGAATGTCAATAGAGGAATATTACGAGGAGGTCAGAGACTATCTGACAGGCGTTCAGGGAGAAATCCTTGTGTTGGCGGATCTGTATGGAGGAACTCCCTCCAATGTGGGCATGATGCTGCAGCGGGAGTTTTCACTCCATGTAGTGTGCGGTATCAATCTGCCGATGCTGATAGAGCTGATCTTGAAGCGCAACAATGAAGAATGCACGATCCAGGAGTTAATGGAGGCTGGTCTTGAGGCGGCCAGAGCGTCCATCATACAGCCGAATCCGATTGCATTCGATGAAGAAAGAGGGTGAAGAGCATGACAGAAATCAAACTGATACGAATCGACTTTCGACTGATGCACGGACAGGTTGTCACGAACTGGATCAAGCAGGTATCCGCAGATTCCATCCTGATTGTGGATGATAAGCTGGCGGCAGACAAGTTTTTGGCACAGGTATTCCTGATGGCGGCGCCTCCGGGAGTAAAGGTGGCAATACGTCCGATTGAAAAAGCGGTAGCGGCATTTAAAAAGGATGTATTCAAGGATAAGAAGCTGCTGATTTTGTTTAAATCTGTGGAAAATGCAAAGAAGGCCTTTGATCTGGGATTTCCGATGAAGGCACTGCAGGTAGGCGGTCTTGGCAACGGGACAAACAAGGTCATGATTTCAAATGAGCTGTCGTTAAGCGAACAGGAAGCAGAAATGCTGGAGGCTATGCAGAATGAGGGAGTAGCGGTAACGCTGCAGGTAACGCCGAAGGATCCGGCCTTCACACTCCACGACGCTTTGAAGGAAGTACGAGGGAAATAATGCTGACATGTGGTGAAAACGAGGGTTTAAAACCGCATGGTACAGCAAAGAGGGAGCATTAAAAAGCATATTTCAGGAATTATAAAATGAAATGAAAAGGAGATATTTATGAACATAGGATTAGCCCTGGTATTTGGTGTACTCTACTGGCTGGCAACCAATAAACTCTGGTATGGTACACTGCATCTCGTCCGTCAGCCACTGGTGCTGGCGGTTCCGATTGGACTTATTATGGGAAACCTGGGGGATGCGATGAAAATCGGCGCATCTCTGCAGATGATTTATTTAGGCGCAATAGCTCCGGGAGGTACACTGCCTGCGGATGAGGCGCTGGCATCCTGCATTACGATTCCGGTGGCACTGGCAGCCGGATTAGAGCCGGATATCGCTGTAACTATTGCAGTTCCGGTAGGACTTCTGGGAGTTCTGCTGGATAATCTGAAGCGCACCTATCATTCCTACTTTGTCCACCTTGCGGACAAGGCAGCTGAAAAAGGGGATATGAAGGCAATGGGCAGAGCGGAATTCTGGTATCCGTTCTTCTGTTCCATTCCGCTGCGTGTTCTTCCGACAACGCTGGCACTGCTGTTTGGAACCGATGCCGTATCCGCGTTCCTGAATGCGATTCCTGCATGGGCGATGAACGGTCTGAGTGTGGCAGGCGGTCTGCTTCCTGCACTTGGCTTTGCGGTAACTATCATGGTCATTGGGAAAAAGGAGCTTATCCCATACTTTATTCTTGGCTTTGCGATGTATGCCTATACAGGAATGAATACGATTGGAATCGCGGTAATTGCAATCTGTATTGCAATTCTTCAATCGCAGTTTACCAACAGTACAGGCAGCACAGTCGCTGTGGATGATGATGAAGGAGATTTCTGATATGAGCGAACTTAATCTGAAGAAAAATGAGGTAATCAAGGGCTGGGCAAAATATTATCTTACCGCCGAGGTAAATTCCGGCTTTGAGCGTTTAACAGCTCCGGCATTCTCCTATGGTATGAGTGCTATTCTTGCGAAGCTGTATAAGGAGGATGAGGAGGAATACAAAAAAGCATTACAGCGTCATTTAATGTTCTACAACTCCGAGGCAACCTGGGGCTCCGTTATTTTCGGTATGACCTGTGCTTTGGAGGAGGAGCGCGCGATTATGCTGCAGGAAGGGGCGGGCAGTGAAGAGCTGGAGGCCTCCGCTGATATGATCAGCAACCTGAAGGTTGGTCTGATGGGACCGCTGGCAGGAATTGGAGACACCATCAATCACGGAATGCTTCGTCCGCTGCTGCTATCCATGTTTATTCCACTGGCCGCAGAGGGGAACTGGCTGGCAGGTGTCGGACCGCTGCTGATCTGGGGTGTTGCCATAACATTTCTTGCGTATACACTTGTCACAAAGGGCTATACACTGGGTAGAAAATCAGTGGTATCCATTCTGAAATCCGGTAAGCTGAATCAGTTTATCAAGACAGCCAGCGTGCTTGGTCTGTTTATGATGGGGGCATTGTCTTCCACCTATGTAAAGCTTGTTACACCGATATCATGGGCAAATGCAGTTGGTGAAAAACAGCTGCTGCAGGATGTTTTGAATAAGATTTTCCCGAATATTCTGCCGCTGCTCGTCGTGTTTGGCATTTATTTCTATATTAAGAAAAGCGGTCCGAAGTATGTGCGCATTCTGGTATCCATCCTGGTGCTGTCTGTGGTACTTTCCTTCTTCGGTATCGTATAAGGAGGAGCATGTATGGAACAAAAGCAATGGATTGACTTGAATAACAAGGTTGTGATAGTTACCGGTGGTGCGATGGGAATCGGAGAAGCCATGGTAAAGGATCTGCTTGCCTGCAATGCCAGAGTCGCAATCTTCGATCTGGCAAAGCCGAAGGATTTTTCTGAGGATGATCGCAGGATGTATGTGCATCTGGATATCCGAAACAAAAAAGAGGTTGAGGCTGCTGTCGATGCCGTTGTACAGAAATTCGGCACGGTGGATGCTCTGGTAAACGATGCCGGTGTGACCAGACCGAGGATCCTTGTGGATTACTATGGCAGCGAACCGCAGTATGAGCTGAGCGAAGAGGATTTTGATTTTATGGTTGGTGTCAATCAGAAGGGGACCTTTCTGGTATCACAGGCGGTAACACGCGTATTGTATGGAAAAAAGGAGGGTGTTATCATCAACCTATCCTCCTGTGCAGGATTGATGGGCTCCCGAGGACATAGCTGCTATTCTGCCACAAAGGCTGCGATTCATGCCTTTACAATTTCCTGGGCAAAGGAGCTGGGACCGTATAATATTCGTGTTGTCGGTGTGGCACCGGATATTCTGGACCGTACTCCTGCCAATAATGATGAAAAATATAGAGCACAGGCATACGGTCGCGGCTGGGATGTCAACACCAGACCGGAGGAGTTCTTTAAAAAACTACAAATCCTCTATACCGCTGGGAAGACCGGGCCATCTGTATGAGGTAGCGGATCTGATCTGTTATCTGATTTCCGATCATGCCAGCTATATTACCGGTGTCACCATTCCGGTATCCGGAGGAAAAAGCAAGGGATAGAAAGCACAAGGGTTAAATGTAACCACTTGTATAAGAGTACAGCGGTCTGCAGCGCAGGCCGCTTTCCATAAGGTATTTTGCTTTTCTATAGCATGGACTGTAGAAAAACAATGCAGAAAAGCAAGGCTCTACGTGTTAAAAAGATCTCAACCGCCTTGCGATATGGACCCATGGAGAAATGGGAGATTGGAGGAACATGAAAGAGGCAGTACTTATTGGTGCAGGACAGACAGGGCGCGGCTTTATCGCACCCATCCTGCAGGCAAATGCATATCATATTACGTTTATTGATAAAAATAAAGAGCTTATCGATCGGCTGAATGCGGAAAAATCCTATACCGTTCACTACTTCGGGGATGGGAAGGAGCCGGTTACTATTACCGGCTATGATGCTTATACGACAGCGGATGAGGAAGTCATAGAGAAGCTGGCACACTCAGATTTGATTACGACAAGTGTATTCGCAGGCAATATAAAGGAGCTGGTAGGGCTACTGAGTGCTGCGGCTGAACAGTGTGGTGAAAAGCAGCTGCGGATCGTATGCTGTGAAAACGGTGTCCACGTAAAACAGCCGCTTGTGGATGCGAATATATCCGACAGCATTTCCGAGGGTGTGATCTTCTGTACAACACTGCAGCCAAAGGAAAAAAGTCTGGCACTGATCAGCGAGGATGTCGCAGAGCTGCCAGTGGACGGCAGTGTAAAGGGGATGATTCCAGACATTGCGGGAATGCCGCTGGAAGCAGATTTTCCATCCCTGATTCAAAGAAAAATTTATACGTATAATTTCATGAGTGCGATTGTTGCGTATCTTGGGGATTATCTGCAATATGAGGTTTACGGAGAAGCCGCAAATGATCCGCAGATTATGGAGCTGATGGATCGAGCAGTACCGGTTGTCAGTACAATCATCGCAAGAGAATATGCAGTGGAACAGGATGTGCAGCTTTCCTTTACTATGCGAGCAGTGCATAAATTCCGTAATCGGGAAATCTATGATACGGTGTATCGCAATGCGCGGCAGGCACAACGGAAGCTGAACAAAGAAGAGCGGCTGTATGAGCCGCTTCGGCTTGCTGAAAAATATGGACAGAAATGCGGGTATATCCTACTTGCGGCAGCTGCGGCTATGCGGTATGCTGTGGTGAAGGAAAACAGCAATCCGGATACTCTTATGAAGATGTATGAGAATTTTCACTCCGCGGATAAGCTGAAGGAAGTGTATGGGTTGCTGAAGGAAAGCATATCCCTAAAGGATGTAATCAAATTCTGCGCTGAGTTCTAGGTGTATGATTTCCTTATCTATGAGCATTCCATGCATTAACGCAGAGCGCCTGATACCTGTTAAAAATATTCAGAATCCATTCATGTCATTTTAACAATATTTTTAATACCTGTGATACGGATGCGGCAGAAAGTTGGATGAAAAAACTGTTTTATAAAGGCTTATCCTTATAAAACAGTTTTCTTATTTGGGATTGTATGTATTACTACATTGACATAACCTGATTCTTCAACTCCTGAAAAGTGTTGCAGACCAGTATCAAGTTGGATACGGCTTCGATCTGTTCATCATTCAAAGAGAGCAGCCAGGATGAGCAATCCTCATGATACTTACTTTTAAGCTGCTTTATTAACAGCAATGCTTCTCCTTCCTTTTTTCCTTCTTCAAAGCTGTCCTCCAAGCCATAGCGGTAACGTGCCTCTCCCATCTGAATTGCCATTGCAGTTGACCACAGCTCATCATCCTTCTGCATTTCCTCGTACTTATCCATGAATACCTTCACCAGCCTTTCCTTTGACTTCAGTATATCATTTTTTTCATTATTTTCAAACAGATACACCAGCTGTTCAAAGTCATTCAGCCTCTGCATTTCCTTCTCCTTTACGATGTCATTGATTGCCGGCATATGAATATAGGTACGAAGGATGAGCGGATAGTAGCTTTCCTTCTCTCCCTGCTCATTGCGCATCTGATACTGATTGATCAGATTTCTGTTGTTCCATGCATACTCATCAATGAAAATAATCTGATATACCGGCTTTAAATCCTTATACTTCTTACCACTGTTCAGCTGATTGTTCAATGCTCTGGCACCGTAAAATTCAAAGCGCATCATTTCCGCTAATCCCTTGTAGGTGGTCTGCATCTCAATATTGAAATGGCGGTTTTGTTCATCCTTTACATGAACATCCAGAATGATGCGCTTCTTTCCGATAATGCCCGGATCCAGATTGGGATTGAGCACAGTGCTTTCCTTTACCCGGATTCCGGTAACGCGTTCAATAATGGTGTTGCGGGCGTACACAGAGCCTTCATCCTCACGGGAAAGGGTGTACTTAAAAAATAAATCGTTACTGTAGTTGAGTTGATGCATTGTGTTTGACATTTTTATGTCCTCCATTCTGTAAGGGTTCCTTACACCCCTATATACGTATGGAAGATGCTGAATTCCTAAATAATCCACGAAGTATTGATATTTATTGGAATCTACATACACTAAAGACGAATGAAAGGAAAAGCACCTTACAAAACAGCAGGAAGATCTTCATATTTTATCAGCAACAGGGTAGGACCCGGTGCTTCTTTTCTGTATCTGATTGTTGCCCTTGTTTTCTACTTGGCAATGCGCAGTAGAGTGCACCGAAAAAATTTACATTTCTGTTTCTTATTTACACATGCTGTTTCATGAGCTATAATGAATATACAGATTGTGTTGACGCATGACCTGCATTCAAAATTGAATAACAAGTCTTTGTGGCAGGGTGAAATTCCCTACCGATGGTGATAGTCCATGACCCGCGTAATAAGCGGCTGAGCCAGCGAAATTCTGGCACCGACGGTAAAGTCCGGATGAGAAAAGACATTTTCTGTAAACGCACACCTGAAGACGAGTTTTTTCGTAGTCAGGTGTTTTTTTGAAATGGAGGAGATGTGAATTGAAAAACAACATGAGTGCAAAACGGCTTGCCCTGATCGGTATGCTTGGTGCACTGGGAGCGATACTGATGATGTTTCGCTTTCCCATTCCGTTTATGCCGCCCTTTCTAAGCTTTGATCTGGCCGCAATTCCGGAGCTGATCGGAGCCTTCGCTCTGGGACCGGTGGCAGGTGTTCTGATTGTCTTTATCCGTGTTATGGTTCAGATGGTGATTTCCGGATCCAATTCCATGTTTACCGGAGAGCTGCAGAGCTTTTTGCTGGGAGTTGCCCTGGTACTGCCTGCGTCTTTGCTGTACCGTCACAAGAAGACACGAAAGGAAGCACTGCTGGGAATGACGGCAGGGACTCTGGTTAGTACCTTTGTTGCAGTGCTGACCAATCTGTATTTGATTATTCCGTTCTATGTTGCCCTGTATGATATGAATATGGACCAGATTATCCTTTCCTGTTCCAAGGTCAATCCGATGATGAATTCTGTCACTACCATGGTGATACTGGGCATCGTACCGTTTAACCTGATAAAATACGGTATCAGCTGCCTGATTACCTTTGCCGTATACAAGAAAATAAGTCCGATGATTCACCGATTCGCAAATCGTCAGTAAGGAGGAAAAGAAGATGACATTTGAAGAAGGAGTAGCATTGCTGTTTCACAAGCTGGGAGATTCCAAAATTATGGCACTTGGCTCCAGCGTTAATGATTACGTCATGGTGCGTAATGTAAGCTGTCTGTTTTATGATGGGAAAATCTATTTCAAGACCGATAAGAATTTCCGCAAGACACAGCAGCTGTATCGAAACCCGCAGGTGGCACTCTGCACAGGTGGCGTTCAGGTAGAGGGAATCGCCGTAAACAAGGGGCTTGTCGTGGACGAGCCGGGAAGAAGGTTTGAAGCCTTGTATAAGAAATATCTGTGGCAGAGCTATAATGCATACAGCCATGAGGATACGGAGATTCTGATTGAGGTAACCCCGCGATTCGTGGAAATATGGGATGAGGATGAGAACCGCAATGCGTTTCAGATCTTCCTAGACTTTGATAAAAAGACAGTGGAAATCAAGCCGTACGATTAACGTATGTATAAGACGGGTACAGGATTACAGAATACTGTACCTTTTTCTATATATCAGATACATTCACCCTCTTTTTCCTTGCCTGCAGCATTCAACGTACACAACAGTATAACGAAGTCGATTTTCTTCTCATTCTGCAGGTTTTTGTGGTATACTACAGTTGCCTGTAAGGCAGGGAGTGATTTCTATGATGAAAGATTATTTAGTAAAGGCGCTTGCGTGCAATGAGCATGTGAGAATCTATATATGCTCTTCTACGCATATGGTGGAGGAAGCAAGAAAACGTTTTGATTTATGGCCGACTAGTGCGGCTGCCCTGGGACGTGTATTAACTGTGGGTTCCATGATGGGAAGCATGCTGAAAACAGCACAGGAACAGATTACGATTCGCATCAACGGCGGAGGTCCCATCGGTACCATTCTGGTAGATGCCTACAGTGACGGTCATGTGCGCGGCTTTGTGAGTGACCCGCATATCATGCTGCAATACAATGATACCGGAAAACTGGCGGTCGGAGCTGCTGTTGGAAAAGACGGATATCTGGAAGTTGTGAAGGATATGAACATGAAGGAAAACTGGAGCGGTACCGTTGCTCTGCAGAGTGGTGAAATCGGTGATGACTTTGCCTACTACTTTACCGCAAGTGAACAGACACCGTCCGCAGTCAGTGTCGGTGTACTGGTTGATACCGATAATTCCATTCTTTCCGCAGGCGGCATGATTATCCAGATGCTTCCGGATGCAGAGGAAGAGGATATCGTAAAGGTGGAACAGATTGTAGCAAATCTAAGGCATATGTCCACGATGATTCAGGAATATGAAAGTCTGGAGGATATTCTCCGTGATCTGTTTGACGATGTCAGAATCCTGACAGGACAGGATATTGAATTCCGCTGTAAATGTGATCGTGCAACCATGAAGCGTGTTCTGACAACCCTTCCAAAGGAGGAACGCCAGCAGATGATCGAAGAGGATCACGGCTGTGAGATTACCTGCAATTTCTGTGGAGAGAAATATCAATTCAGCGAGGAAGAGCTTCTGGAGCTGGAAAGGTTTATGGATGCACATGCCAAATAACAGCTGGAAAATCAGAGATATTGTAATACCGAATCAGGTGGTAATCGCACCGATGGCAGGGATATCCAATCCTGCCTTTCGTGTAATCTGCAAGGAATTTGGTGCCGGTCTTATTTATACAGAGATGGTTTCGGATAAGGCGCTGTATTATGATAATGAAAAAACAGTAGGTATGACGGATGTCGAGGAACAGGAGCATCCTTTGGCCATGCAGATTTTCGGACATGATATAGAGACAATGGTATATGCCGCAAAATTTCTGGATGAAAAAACCGATTGTGATATCATTGATATCAATATGGGATGTCCTGTCACAAAAATTGTGAAATCCTTTGCGGGAAGCGCCCTGATGAAGGATGTTGATCATGCTGTGGAAATGAGCAGGGCGGTTGTTCAGAGTGTGAAAAAACCGGTTACCGTAAAAATGCGGATTGGCTGGGATATGGATCAGATTACTTGTCTTGAGCTTGCCCGCGGTCTGGAGTCTGTCGGAGTGCAGGCACTTGCTGTGCATGGACGAACCAGAAAACAGATGTATGAGGGCTGTGCAGACTGGTCCTATATTAAAAAGGTGAAGGAAGCCGTGTCCATTCCCGTAATGGGGAACGGGGATGTGCGAAGCGGTGAGGATGCAGAGAGGATGCTGAAGGAAACCGGCTGTGATGCTGTCATGATCGGCCGCGGTGTTTTGGGGGATCCCTGGCTGATCAAGGATATTGCCCATTATCTGGAATGCGGTACGCATATGCCGGAGGTAACGCTGGAGGAAACGTTCGCAATGGCCAGACTGCACGCAAAACGCCTGTGTAATCTGAAGGGTGAATTCGTCGGTATTCGAGAAATGCGCGGACATGCTGCATGGTATGTAAAGGGGCTGCCAAAGAGCCATCAGCTCAAGGATCAGCTGAGCAAAATCGAAACCTACGAGGAAATGCAAAGCATATTATCCGCATATGAAGCAGAGTATGCGAGAATACAGGAACAGTATAAACAGGGGAACCGTTGAGGTGGTGCTTCAAAGCCATGCAGATATCGCTGTGCTTTGTTATGCCATCCGTTTTAGACGGTTTTTCTTTTTACATTGCGGTATGGAAGAATCAGATCTTTTATCCATATACCGTAGTTACTGACAATTTTATCATCAGGAGGTATATGGGAATAATATCCCAGCATGTATTCCTGTTTTTCTGTTGAAAACTGCCGTGGTTTTCCACGGTCAATACGCTCTTTATTTGCACGAAGGGATCAGTATATGTGTGTACATATTCAATAAACAAAAGGAAAGAGACATATTTTCACATTGTTTGGATATCTTTTACATGAAATATCTCGTATAATGATTGATGAGGTGATAGCATGAAATTTAAGGATTATAACTATGAGCGTTACAGCTATGAGGCTTATGCAGAGGCAATGCAGCAGGCAGGCACCAGGCTGAAGGAAGCAAAGGACTATCAAAGCTTCAAGAAAGCATTTGATGAGGGGAAACGGGCATTTGAGCATCTGGATACGATGTATAATATCTGTTATGTCCGCTATACGATCAATACAAACGATGCCTTTTATCAGAAGGAAAACGATTACTGGGACGAGGCAATGCCGAAGATGAAGTCCCTGACAACGGCGTTTGACAAAGAGGTGCTGGCTTCACCGTTTGCGGAGGAATTGAAAAAGGATGTTCCGGAAACCTATTTCCTGCTTGCGGAGTTTGCACAGAAGAGCTTTTGTGATGAAATAATCGAAGAGCTGCAGGAGGAAAACCGTTTGCAGAGCAGTTATCAGAAGCTGATAGCCAGTGCACAGATTCCCTTCGATGGTGATATCTATACTCTATCAGAGCTTGGTGTAAAGATGGAATGTGATGATCGTGACATTCGTAAACGAGCCACCCAGGCATACTGGGGATGGATGCAGTCACACCAGGATGAGATTGATGATTTATATGACCGCATGGTTAAGGTACGCGATCGCATGGCGAAAAAGCTGGGCTATAAGAATTATGTTGAGCTGGCATATATGCTGCAGTGCCGCTTTGATTACAAGCAGGAGGATGTGGCAAATTACCGCCGGCAGGTTCTGGAGGATGTTGTACCGTTATGCAATGCATTATATGAACGGCAGCGGGAACGTTTAGGCTATGACAGGCTGCACGTATACGATGAAAAATACGAATTTGCAAGCGGCAACCCGACACCGAAATACGATACACAGGAAATGATTGCACGCGCAAACACAATGTATCATGAGCTGGATGAACGCTGTGGAACGTTCTTTGATTTCATGGTGGAGCATGCCCTGCTGGATCTTGACAGTAAAAAGGGAAAGGCAGGCGGAGGCTATTGCACCGTGTTTGCCGAAGATCGCTCTCCGTTTATTTTCAGTAATTTTAATAAGACAAGCCATGATGCGGAGGTTCTCACTCATGAGGCAGGGCATGCCTTCCAGGTGTTTACTTCCATGGGAATCCGACCGGTGGAGTGTATCTGGCCGACCTATGAGAGCTGTGAAATTCACTCTATGAGTATGGAATTCTTTACATGGCCGTGGATGGAGACCTTCTTTGAGGAGGATGCAGACAAGTATCGATTCCTTCATCTTGGCGGAGCCGCTAAGTTCATCCCTTACGGCGTTCTGGTGGATCATTTCCAGCATGAGGTGTATGAGCATCCGGAAATGACACCGGTGGAAAGACGGCAGACCTGGAGAAGACTGGAAAAACAGTATCTGCCGCATAAGGATTATACGGACTGTGAATTTCTGGAGAATGGAGGATGGTGGTTCCGTCAGAGTCATATCTTTATGACACCGTTCTATTATATTGATTATACACTGGCACAGGTGTGTGCATTGCAGTTCTGGTATCGTCTGTATCAGAAGGATGAAAACGCATTTGAGGACTATTATCGCATCTGTCAGATTGGTGGAACGAAGACATTCACGCAAATCGTTGCGGCAGCGAATCTGAAGGTTCCATTTGCGGATGGGTGCTTAAAGGATGTCATGAAGGCAGTGCGCAGCTATCTGGATCAGGTGGATGACAAAGCACTTTGATGCCGGTAACGGGGATGCTGCATATTCTTGAAATGGCGTGCCGACAGCGATAGCTGAAGGGCTTGTATGAAGTGCTGAAGCATTTGAAGGGTTTGTCATCCACATGGTATTCGTAAACCTTTCACCATAAGGAAGGAATCATGGAAAGCCTTGTTTTATCGGTAATTTTAAGGAGTTTTCGATTGACAAAGGCAGGGTTTGTCTATATAATCATAATCGTAAATATGGCTGTGATAAGAGAGTACTGTTTGTGAAAGCTTTCAGAGAGTATGCACGTTTGGTGAGAGTGCAGCAGTGGAACCTGCAGGAAATAAAGACTTGGAGCTTTCCGATCAGGACGTTTCCTTCACGTTACGAAGAGACTTGAAACACAGTCACTAAGGCTGCGCGGGGAAACCTGCCGGCGAATTAGGGTGGTACCACGATGAAGCTCTCGTCCCTATGTTGGAAGAGAGCTTTTTATATGGAAATAGAAAAGGAGCAGATTATGGAAAAGTTAACTGAACAGGAAGTTATCCGTCGACAGAAAATGGAAGATCTGCGTGCCATGGGCATCGAGCCGTTCGGGCATGCATATCAGAGAACACACAAATCCGGAGAAATACGTACAGCATATGAAGACTGTACGAAGGAAGAGCTGGAAGAAAAAGATCTGACAGTGAAAATTGCGGGACGTATCATGACGAAGAGACGTCAGGGAAAGGCCGGCTTCATGCATATTCAGGATATCGACGGACAGATTCAGATTTATGTTCGTAAGGATGTTATCGGTGATGAGGCCTATGAGGTGTTCAAGAAGTCGGATCTTGGAGATATTGTAGGAATTGAAGGAAAGGTCATGAAGACAAATCATGGAGAGCTTTCTGTAAAGGCCGAGGTGTATACGCATCTGACGAAGGCACTGCGCCCACTGCCTGAGAAGTATCATGGCTTACAGGATGTGGAGGAGCGTTTCCGTCGCCGTTATGTGGACTTGATTACCAATGAAAACAGCAAGCGTATCGCATTGACAAGACCTAGAATTATCCGTGCTATTCAGAATTATCTGGATGGTGAAGGATTGGTTGAGGTGGAGACACCGGTGCTGCAGCCGATTCTGGGTGGAGCGAGTGCAAGACCGTTTGTGACGCATCACAATACTTTGGATATGCCGTTTTATCTGCGTATCGCAACTGAGCTGCCTTTGAAGAGACTGATCGTCGGTGGCCTTGAGGGTGTATATGAGATTGGCAGATTATTCCGTAATGAGGGAATGGATGCTACACACAATCCGGAGTTTACAACGGTGGAGGCCTATGTGGCATATTCTGATCTGAGCGGGATGATGGATCTGGTGGAAGGTCTGTTGAATCATGTGGCAGAGACGGTATGTGGAACGACAGAAATCGAGTGGCAGGATAAGACGATTTCTTTGAAGGCACCGTTTAAGAGATTACATATGGTGGATGGTATCAAGGAAGCATGCGGCGTTGATTTCTGGCAGGAAATGAGCTTTGCGGATGCATGTGCAATCGCGAAGGAGCATGATATTGAGGTTGAGAAGAAGCATAACAGTGTCGGACATATTATCAATTTGTTTTTTGAGAAGTATGTTGAGGAAACGCTGATTCAGCCAACATATGTATATGGGCATCCGGTGGAAATCAGTCCGCTTGCGAAGAAGAATGCGCAGGATCCTAGATTTGCGGATCGCTATGAGCTGTTTATTGATGGGCATGAGTATGCGAATGCATTCTCTGAGCTGAATGATCCGATTGATCAAAGAGAGCGTTTTGAGAATCAGCTGAAGCTGCGTGATCTGGGGGATGATGAAGCAAATGAGATGGATACGGATTATGTGGAGGCATTGGAGTATGGTCTGCCGCCAACCGGTGGTGTTGGATTGGGAATTGACAGGCTGGTGATGCTGTTGACAAATTCGCAGACGATACGGGAAGTGTTGCTGTTTCCACACATGCGTCTTAACAAATAAAGTAACGCAACCCAAATAGGTTGCGTTGTTTGTCTGTTTACTATATACTTGATTTAAGAGGTGAAGACATTGTCAAATAAAAAGTATTGTTCTATTATGATCGACATAGTTGATTCTAGGAAATATAAAAATCGTAATGAAATCCAAGAATTTATGAAATGTATTATTGTGTACTTGAATAAAATATTTTATAAATCTTTAAAGAAACCATTAATGTTTAGTGCAGGAGATGAAATTCAAGGCTTGTTTTATGAACCATTGGCAGCGTATTTATGTGTTCGGTTTTGCATGATGATTTGTTATCCAGTAAAAATTAGGGCAGGAATTGGATATGGAGAATTAGCATTTGATAATGAAAATTGGAAATCATCCGAATTAGACGGTGAAGTATATCATAATGCTAGATATGCTATAGAAAGTTTTTCTGGTAAAAATAGTTTTGGAATTAGAATAAATACGAAAACAAAAAAGGATAAATATTTGAATGCAATGTTATACTCGTCACAGCTGCTTCAAAGACAACAATCGGTGAATGTACAAAATGTTAAATTAATTGCCGAATTATTATATCCAATTTTTGATGAAAACATTATGGTTTCGTACATTGAATTTAAAGAACAATTAAATTTTATATTAGAGATGAAAGCTAATATAGTACCTGTGCAGTCTTTGAGTTATGCAAGAATCGGAAGTTCTCCTAAGGGAGAATTGAAAAACAACATAGTTATTTCAAATGATATTGGTCAAGTATATTTTATGCCATTACGCAAACTTTTAGAGGATAGTAATATGTTAGTGGAAAATACATGGAAGAAGGGAATGTCTACAAAGATTTCAGATATATTAGGAACTACACGTCAAAATATTGATAAACATATTCGCTTAGGAAATATAGATGAAAATAGAAAAATTGATTTTTCTGTTGCTTGTTGGCTGATTGAGGAACTTGATAATGCATAATATGTTATTATTTATTATTAGTGAAACCAACTGGCATATTGATTTCATTGGCCTTTAAAGTTATCTTCAAAGAAGAGAAAAGTAATCATGAGTTAAAAATTGGTACGTATATAGGATATTTAGGAGAATTATAATTTTTTCTATTATGTATCTTTAATTCTATTTCTACCATAGGTTTTATTATTGCTGCAAAAACTTTAGTTAGATATAAGGATATCAATAATAATAAAAATCATTTTCAAGAAAAGTACTTAATAGGAACATTATTAAGTACAATTGGAGCTTTATGCTGCTTTGCACTCATTAAGTTTTTAAGCACTTAAAAAGGAAGACACACATCAATATATTCTTTTTCTGTACATATTTTTATGTAACCTTCATGTACTTCATCACTGTATGCGTTATAGAATAAAATATCCAGATTTAAATGGCTAATAAATTTGCAGTAACGTTGATTCACTTGCAAAACAGTAATTGATGGAACTTTATGTACAGTGTCTCATTTCTATCATTTCCTCGTTGGTTTACTCGTAATCCGATACAATTACATACAGGTACACTACACCTCACAGATAGGCACATATAAAAGACTAAATTTTCCGTGAAAACGATAAATTCAATGGTATATACTTTTTAAAACTTGCGAAAGTACGATAAATAAAGGTTTTTTGGAGGTTTCAATGATTTACTGATGTCACACCACATATGAAGAATAAGTAGGGTTTTATAAAATACAGCATTAGAAGGAGTGCTGTGCTTTTTTTGTCTAAGCTTAAAATGTCTAGCCTCAGACGAGGCTAGACCCTTCATCAATCAACGTGTATCCTTCTACGGATTCCAATTTAAATCCACTAGCCTCAGGGAGGCTAGACAGCTGCTTTGCCCAATCATAAACATCGCTAGCAGATTTAAATCCACTAGCCTCAGGGAGGCTAGACGAGGTGTGCCGGACACAACAGCGCTCAGCAATGAATTTAAATCCACTAGCCTCAGGGAGGCTAGACTTCCGGTAAAAGCTTAAAAGCTACTACCTCCCTCGATTTAAATCCACTAGCCTCAGGGAGGCTAGACAGTGAAAATTATTGCATTTTAAGACGTTTGTAACAAAATTATTTCTTTTCATAACTATTGAAGGTTATGAAAATGAAAAAGCTGTTACAAAATGCGATAAAACGCAAATTTAAGGCGCGAACCTCCCAAGGGTTTCATGTGAGCTTACGGTTCGCGCAAAATAATTCATATAAACAATACATCTTCTTCAACATTGAAGCTAGGCTTAACTCCTATATGTTCTACTTTATTTTTGTAATTGTTACCTAAATAGTAAAATCTTAAACTATCATGTTCTTTATCAATCAATCCAGTAAGCTTGTGTTTAACCTCTCTGCATTTCGCTTGATCCATAACACATTCAAAAACTGAATTTTGAACCCTTTGACCATAATTCACACATACTTTAGCAACGTTCCTTAATCTTTTTTTACCTGCGCTGTTTTGGGTGTTGACATCATAAGTTATTATAACAAGCATTTCTCATCACTTCCATAAAAACGGTGGATATTCAGGTAAATCACCACGAATTGTTCTAGCAAGTAATAGCGCCTGAACGTAAGGAACCAAACCCCACTCTATCTTTTGATCAAGGAATGGATGCTTTATCGTTTCCTGTTTTTTCTTTTGCCATGAAGACAGAACCGCTTTTCTAGTCGTATCATCCATATAAACAGCGCCACTATCGGTTTTTGTAAATCCATCAGCAGTTACTATATTCATATTTATAAGTGATAAAACAAAACGATCAGCCAGGATTGAGCGTAATTCTTCCATTAAATCTAATGCTAAAGAGGTGCGTCCAGGAAGATCAGTATGTAAAAATCCAACATACGGATCTAAACCAACAGATTCAAGCGCTGATGTGACATCCTTTGCTAAAAGTGTATAGGTAAAGGAAAGAAGAGCATTAACATTATCTAGCGGAGGTCGTTTATTTCTACCATGAAAATAGAAATCATTTTTCTGTTGGAGAACTAAATCATCAAATACATGGAAGTAACAATTTGCTGCATTGCCTTCGATTCCTCTTAAAGTGTCTGCAGAATCCGCTTTTCTAGCTTCATTTGCAGATAATCTGATCGCTTCAGCTGCTGTTTCGATTTTTTCAACATCTATTCTCATACCATAATCTCGTTTGGCACGAAGTAATATATTTCTGGAATTGATTAGCTTTGCTGCTATCATATTTTTTGCATATGCAAGACGTTTATCGCTTGATTCAGATATTCTGAATTGTTCTTTCCTCAACAGGACGTTTCCACGTTCCTCTCCAACAACTCTAGCAAGAAATCTTCCATGCATTGTCATACATGTTAACGATATTCCCATATCTGCACATTTCCCCATAAGTGCAGGACTTACGCCTGTAAAACCAAATCCAACAATCCCTTCAATGTTATGTAAGGGAAACCTCGACACAGATTTATCTTCTTTTGTGGCGATAATGTTTTCACCATCCAACGATAAATAAGTTCTAGGTGTTGTTATATACAGTGTGTAAAGAACATGCATTGCATTTTTTAGATATTTTTACTTTAGGAGTATATTGCTTTGAATACAGTTTATGCATTTCATCACAAAATGCTTTGACTGTACTGCGCATGTCAGAAGAAAATAACACTTCAGTTCTTCGTCTTGTTTCTCCATAAAATAGATAACCCTTTTCAATCTTACACAAAAGCATTTCTTCTAAACACATTGCCTGCGCACATAATTGCAAGTCATCAGCTTGATATTGTTTAGGCTCTCCTCTTTTATATTCAATAGGAACAGGGAGATAGCGCTTAGAATCTTTTGAAATAGAAATGCCTTCTTCTGATGGATGAAATTCTACAATATCACAATTACCACTAATACCCATAGTCCTTGAAAATACAGAGAGTCCTCTACGAATGAGTATTCCATTTCTTGTTTCAGAGAATGCACCATTATGTGCATTCTCATGAAAAATCTGACCATCTATCGTACGGTAATTCTCTGCCCACTGTTGTTCAATATGTATGAGTGCCCATTGACGGCGGCAAAACGCAAAATGTTGTATACCTGAAAGCATTAAAAATTCATCTTCACTATATTCCATCATAAATTTCTGGTTCTAGACCTTCTAATGGAGATAACGTGATTGTGAAATCTTCAAAGCAATTTGGCGTATCCACATCATTTTTTACCTCAACCTTTAAAGAATTGTGTACTTTTGCTGAACTGTATTGCCCTGCTAAACAATTATGCTTCCACCAATATACCTTACAAACTTCCATGCTTCCTTCCGGTCTTGCACTGGAGGCATCGTTCATGAACAGGGAACATAAAGCTTCTTTGATTTTCTCAGCATCCTCTTCACTGAAGCCTGTTTTTTCTGCCAGCTGGTGATTGATACTTCCTTTACATACATATAAACCAAAATCAACACGGTGCTTCATTCCCATAGTGTCAGAGGAACGCTTTTCGGATGGCTCACTATTTACACTCTTTGTTATCTGCATATCGGTTGTTACAACTGGATTGATACTTTCTGCAGTTCTTATAGAAACAGGACCTCTTACACCTACAGAAACATTATTCGTTTTAAATGCGAAGACCTGCCCAAATGCTCTAACATCCGTCCATTGTTTACAGGCAGCTGCAGCATAAGCTTCACGATCCTTTAAAACCGCTTTTAATTCCTTATTATTAGAAGCACGTTCACTTAAGCTTTTGAATCCATCGCTGCTTCTTTCATCAGATTGTACGAAGATATTTTCTCCCATATCCTGCAGACGGTTTCTGATTTTCCGTTTAATACATACATCAGATACTTCTCCAAATCCTTTAAAATCGATTCTAGGCTGATTCCCTGAAAGTGGATCACCATTAGGGTTAGCTTTATTTACTGTGAAAATAACTGCGAAATCGACTTTGTTTGTAAATGCTGTCATGATTTAGACTCCTCCTTTTGTTTGTTTTTTTCTTTTCTTTCAGTATTGATTCGTTTGATTTCATTTCTCTGACAATCAAAACCAATAACAAAATAAGCGTTTAAATTTTGGATGTGTTCTACAGCTTCTATATCCATTTCTGTGTATAACTCTTCCATTAAGTCCTGTTTCATTGAAAGAAGATAATCACATTTTCTCCCTAGTTTCTCAACATAAGGTCTGATTTTTTTATCAATCGTAGTAAGCGTTACAAACGGATGCTCTTGAAATGGTGCGTATAAACGCATTGCATTTGTTGGACGATCTTCCTTTTGAATGTTTAAAGCATATTGTTCAATTGCATCATATATTGCAAGAATTCTTCCTAATAAATAGGGGATATTTGATTTAGCTAATTTTTTGTTTTCCATAATATTCACACTCCAATTCACTCCTTCTTTATCATAACAGTATTTTTTGAATACTGCACACAGTATACCGATACATTTATTCCAGTTATATTTCGTATTCGTTGACATGGTCTTTATCTGATTGTTAAGGCGAATGATAAAATCATCGGGAATGGGTTTCCCTTCAGAAATACATGGCAGTAAGCGTCCCATCTGCAGCGTCATCAACTGATCATCCACTTCAAAGAATGCACCACGTAATGTCCCATATGCACAAGAAATGATTTCTCTGGGAATTGGGGTCATTACATCGCTCATATAATCAGCTTTTGAGTATTGAGGCCAGCTACAATATGTAAACCAGTTCTGTAGATGTTTGTAGTATGTAGAAGCATCTATTTCCTGATAGTAGGTTATTGAAAATCTACCAATCGTAGCAGCATCCATCGCCATGATGACGATGTTATCATTATGATCGCTGATATTCTTCCTATAACCGTCAATTGCTTTATTTACACGTTGTGCGTAATCTTCTTCTGTATCTACTTTGTCCGGTAAAGCAGGAAATAAGCTATCGTCTAATGCGAATGCCGTCATAATGTTATCACAGTGTGCATTCCATACCAAAATCGTTTGTCCATTTTGCTTATATGCCTGTTTTTGTATCAACCATCGCAAAGCATTATGAATTTTCTGAGATGTTTCATATCCAACGGAAATCGCTTCTTTTTTAGAAACGAACCTGCCTCGATATGTAAAACCGTTTGCATCATTAGTAGAAATTAACTTAGCTTTATCTTTTCCTTGACGAAGTTTAGCAGGATGTTTTTCTGTGCAATACATCATTTTACCTGTTATATAGCAGAGATCCTCGTCGGTATGTAGACTGGTATAGAATTTGTGATAGGCATCGAATAGCATTTTGTCACACCATGGTTCAACAATTCGTTCTTGTTTACCTCTGATTTTAAAGCGGACAAAAGCTTCTGTTTGAACAACTGTTTTCTGGATTTTATATTTCTTATCCAATTGTTCTCCATCCAATTTTAAGATATCGCAGGAGATCAAGTCAGAGATGAGTGTACCTTGTTCAAGATATTGATAGATTGGTATAATGCTAGAGTGGGTGTAAGAAGAATCTATCCATTGTTTTAGAAGACTCTGGTGTGCAAGAACATGCGTATCGTTTTGTTTGCCAGTATATTCTGCATAATCTTTTGAAATATAAATTAGCTTATCGTGCAAGGGATGAGGCGTAATACCGCTTGATCTACTCGCTGAATCCTCAGTCACAGGAATGACAGTGACGGCATCATCATTAGGGATTTCTATTGCATGAATAAACTTTCCGTTTTCGTCCAAAACAACTTCAATCTGTGCTTTTGTAGTAAGATGGCTAAGCGGTAATAACATTCCTGTTTCACTTTCCTTGCCTATTTCACTCTGACATATATCATAGGTTTCTAGTAATTTATTCGACCAACTCATGCAATTCACCTCCTTCCTCTTGTTCAATACTCTTAAAATTGATATCTTTTTCAAATCTCTTGATATCACCGGTTCCTACAATACGCCTGATTGCACATTGTTCAGGTCGGATGAATGTAATAATACCTTTCTTCATAACCGGTGTCCAAAAAGTCGCAATCAGCTTGCCTTTTTCTTCTTCACGTACCCATTCGTCTGGGTAGATAAATCCATGTACCATAGTGCTGAATGGTACTATGGTATGGTCATCATAAAAACCTTTTCCTTCACCAAATTCACATGGTTCTACATACGCCTGACATTCACGCGTACCAAGAAATATATCCCTTCGTCCACCACGATTTACCATGCGCTTTGCGATTAACCAATGTTTATTCTCATTACGATCTTGTTCTAATTCTTCATGGTGTAGATTCCATTCAAAGTGTGCTTTTACCTGATATTCAACATCTGTTAAATAGGTGTAGTAGGAGAGAGTATTACCTCCGTGGTAATTGATTGGTCGAATACCTTTTGTTGTGAATTGAATCTCATTCATAATGCGAACTTCATCAATAAACCAGCTGATTGTTGGCTTAAAGTAAATACTTTTAACAACTCCCTTTAAGGCTTCATATGTTGGGATTTGATAAGAAAACTTTTCTCCTGATACACGATTGAGAGGATCTGAATAAAGAGCATATTTACTTTTTACGCAAAATGTGATTTCGTTTTTCTTTTCCATTTTTTTCACCTTCTTTCTTAGAAATTTATTTTAAATACAATATGATGTATGAAATAACATCATATTGTATTTAAAATCTAAAGCAGTTTAAAAAGTACGTAGATGAGAGCAACAACTAAACAATAAATGATTCTAAAGGTTATATTCATAAAACCTTTATGTAGTAGCACATAGCCATCATCTTCATCTCTTCTTTTACAAGAGTTCTTCATGATTTACGATTCACACCTCCTAATTTGTAATAAAAAGCTTGATTGAACACAGGATATAGAAAGCTCTTACATGCCTCCTATGGCATTATTATAACAAGTAATTATACTAATAAGAAGATGAAAATATATGTGAGAAAATATGAAATGATTCGTAATTTTTTGATATGTTGTTATGTTTTTATTTTCTTTGACTTATTAAATTATTGACCATATAATAAGTATGTCAGTTATAAACTGTGGATTTAAATTTATTTGTGTATTTATGATTTATGTTTTAGGAAAGGCTAAATGCCTTTTTCTATTTACACAAACATATCCTCCAACTCCTTCCTAACCTCCAAACCTGTATCCTTCTTATAAAACCCATCCCTCAAAACCAGCATGCCGTTAAACTCAAGCTGATATATCATATCTTCCTCCATCAACTCCTTATACTTGTTTTCATAAACATTCACCATAAAACGCTGTGCCTTATCGAGTAGTGCATACTTTTCTGCATTGCTAATGGAACTATTCAGATGATCAATCAATTTCTTGCCATCTTTGTACGGAACCAAAACACCAATACTCTGAGAATCAATCATTTCAAATTTTTCTCCCGCACTCTTTAATGCGTGCCCCAGACAAGGATGAGCAAGATCATCAGATTCATTTTTACTCCCTATTCGCGAAAATAGATCAAATAAGGAAACTTTACGATTCTCAATCTTTGTTGAATATTCTGTATCCTGTCTACGATTAAATAAATAGGAATCATAATACTGACGTATGAAGGGGAGTGTTAAAAGCTCATCCATACGATTTCCCTCTTTGGAAGCATGTAGTTGTGATAATAAAATATCTGTTTCATTCTGTCCTTTTCTTACATCCTTAAGTTTTTCGATATGTTCTTCATTGGAATTGATGAGATAGACAGTCCCTAACTCTGGATTTTTACCGTTTCTATTGCATCTGCCAGCAGCCTGAAGAATACTATCAAGTCCGCATAGGGAACGTATGACAACATCACAATCTATATCAACTCCTGCTTCGATCAGATTAGTCGCTATACACAACACAGTATCTTTTTGCTCCATATGCTCTTTTAAATCCTCCAATGTAAGATGGCGATGCTCCGGACACATGCTAGTGGATAAATGATATAGATAAAGCCTGTCTATCTCATGATGCTGCTCACAAGCTCGATATAAGTTTAGTGCCTCTGCTTTTGTATTGACAATCACCAGCATGCTGCAGCCGGGCTGCAGCTTTTGAAATATAAAATCTGATAAATCATTCATTGAATAGCCGCCCCTGCGGCAGGCATCTTCTATATGGACACGCTTAAATTGTTCCTGCATTTCCTCTGTCTGTTGTACAATTTCGGATTCTGGTGCTAATTTGATTGGATAGGTGGTAGTTTCCAATAATGGCTGTGTTGCCGTACATAATACCACGGTGGTATTGCAATTATAAGCAAGAAAATTCATCATTTCATTAAACATCGATATTGTTTGAACTGGTATTTTCTGAGCTTCATCTATAATGAGTACAGAGTCGGCTAACTGATGAAACCTGCGTACATCCGTTGTTCGATCTTTAAACATCACATCGAACAGACGAACTGCTGTCGTCAAAATTACGGGCTTATTCCAGGAAGAACTATAGTAATCATAATCTGTATATTGAGATGGGATAATATTGGAATGATGCTCCAAAACAAGATCTTCATTGAAAAATTGCTTCATCACTTCCGCATTTTGTTCTAATATGGTCTTAAAGGGTGCAACATAAATGATATGCTTCTTATGGTATTTTTTCGCATGATGCAGAGCATAACGAAGTGATGCGAGTGTTTTACCTGAGCCAGTTGGACAGGACAGACGATAAATACCAGGAGAATGGCTGCTAAATGCTTTACACTGATCAGAGATACTGGCGCGCAATTCATTGATTGGATTGAAAGAGGAATTTGCAGTTATCTCAGCTAAATGACTCTCAAGCTTATCTGTTGCTGCTTGCCATATAGTATCTTCTGTATAAACGATTGTTTGTGTGTGTTCCATGAAATTGCGAGTATCTTCACGATCTCCATGAATTAGTAAAGACATGAGAAGTCGTTGTAAAGCTCCAATATAAAAATAATAATCCTTCGCATCTTGAGCCGTTTTTTGCTTCATGAAATTTGCAAGATAGACCGAAAGTTCCTTATGCGCTGCACGGAAAAGATTTTCCAATTCCTCTGTGGAAATAAAGTCATTCATAAAGGCGGTAATGTGTTCCATATCCAATGCTTTTTCCGGATAACACCGGCTGCACAAGGCATTATCACCATGCACATTTATGAAATCACATAACCCATGATGAGAAACAATTGCATTTGCTAACATGAGTTTTACCAGACACTCACTCATATCACTGTAAGATCTGCACACCTCAAGCAGAATCTGCGCGCCGGCTGATGAATGATTAACCTTGGGAAGAAATATATTTTCCATTGCTGCTTTTGTTATGTACTTCTGAAATTCCTTGGAAGCCTTGCCGCAGTCATGCAAAAAAGCAGTCAGCTTCATGCAATTTGTCAGACCTCTTGCAGCTGCATATTCTTTCATCGCTGTAAAGGTATGTTCGCTGTGCTCATGTAATGACTGCATTTCCTGATTGCTATTTATATGTGCCAATATGTTCATGCTCCCACCCCTGTCTACTCCATAATAGCGCTTACATGAAGGCGTGTCAATATCAATGTTTCATTGAATAAATTGATAACTAAGGTATAATGTAAGAGAATGGTAAAATAGCCTGTACTTATGGAGGTGATTAAATATGTTAATATACGAAGGGACAAAATATGATTTCAAAATGGATATGGACCTTGATAAAATACCTCATCTTTTAGAGGAAAAGCTTTATGAGCGCATGCACATCCATACGAGTAAAAAAGAAGTAACCTCGTGGAAAAATTCACTTCAATATATGTACAAGGTATTGAATGACCCTACTATACCGGATACCTGCGGAGTAGCTATTGAATATAATATTCCAAAAACAAACAAGCGTGTGGATTTTATTATGTCTGGATATAATCATGATGGGAAGGCAAGTGCTATTATCATCGAGCTAAAGCAATGGGAGCGTGTGGAAACGGTATTCAACCGCGAGGATTTGATAAATACCGAGGTAATGACAGCGCTGGGAAAAGGAGTGCATCGTGTTGTACATCCCTGCTATCAGGCCTGGTCCTATGTACAGCATATGAATGATTATATCGAAGAAGTAGGGAAAAAAGACATACAGCTGTACCCTTGTGCATATCTGCATAACTATGATTTAAAGAAAGAGCAAAATATCATAAATCCAATTTATAATACATGTATTGAGAAATCACCATTATTCACACAGGGAGAAATTCCTAGACTGCGGGAATTTATCAAAAGGCATTTAAAACAAGGGGATCGTAAGGAGGTGCTGTTTCTAATAGAGAATGGCAGAATTCGACCCTCCAAGAGCCTTCAGGACTGCATTTCTTCTATGCTGGATGGTAATCAGGAATTTACAATGCTAGATACACAGAAAGTGGTCTATGAAGAAATCCTTTATATGGCTAAATTGTGTCAAAAGGATAAAAGGAAACGGGTAATGATTGCAAAAGGCGGCTCAGGAACAGGGAAGTCCGTGATTGCTGTAAATGCGATGGTGAATCTGCTGAAGGAAGACATGTTTGGACAATATATAACAAAGAATGCGGCTCCACGCAATGTGTATATAGATAGACTTGCTGGTAAAATGAAGAAAAACAAAATCAAATCGCTGTTCGCTGCACCGGATAAATTTTATCAGCAGCAACCAAATGATTATGATTTTTTGATTGTGGATGAAGCGCATAGATTACGAGAAAAATCAGGTATGTTTCAAAAAGGTGAAAACCAGATACAGGAGCTGATAAGTTCATCACTCTTTACCGTTTTCTTTATCGATCCCTATCAGCGTGTTCATTTTCGTGATTTTGGAAGTATCTCCGAGTTTCAAAAACAGGCACAGCTACAAAATGCAGAGGTTATACAATATGAATTACATTCACAGTTTCGCTGTAACGGATCGGATGGATATCTTGCCTGGATAAGAAATATGCTGCAGCTGGAAGAAACAGCAAATTTCAATTTCAAGGATATCAGCTTTGATTTTCGTGTCATTGATGATCCAAATGAATTAAGAGCCATGATTTGTGAAAAAAATGATGAATCAGGGAAAGCCAGAATATTGGCGGGATACTGCTGGGAGTGGGAAAAAGCCGGTAGAAGTGATCCAAATCACGATGACATTGTAATTGGTGATTTCAAAATGAGCTGGAATCTGGATGCTGGTGATCCATATGCAATAAGTCAGGGATCTGTTCATCAAGTAGGGTGCATTCATACTACACAGGGGCTTGAATTTGATTATGTAGGAGTTATTATTGGTGAAGATCTTCGTTATGAAAACAATGAGCTTGTGACTGACTACAGGCAAAGAGCGAAAACGGATTCTTCTGTAAAGGGGCTGAAAAAGCTGTATCGTGAGAATCCGGAGAAGGCAAAACATATTGAACGACAGATTATACTGAATACGTATTACACGTTGATGACAAGAGGGATGAAGGGGTGCTATATCTATTGCTGTGATTCAGAACTGCAAAAGTACATCAAAATGTCAATAGCAGATGCATAGTCAAAAAGGGTGAAGCAATTTCAAGCATCACCCTTTCTCATTCTTGATACTGTTTACTAACGGTCTTATCCTAGTATAATGATTATGACTTATCCAATGAGTCATTTACATATATCTCTTTCTAGCTGATTTTGTTAAAATGGAAAAGTGAATGTGTACTTTGATTTATCCTTGTAGCCTGACTACCTAAGAAAGTCTATTGCCACAGCACTTGACCGTAATTGTGATAAGTTGGATAAGTCTTGAACTTGTATTTCACACTAGGCTCTTTGGTTTCTTGTTTGTGGTCACATCACATTGTTAGAAAGGTCGTGTTTTTATGAATTACATAGGTATCGATGTTGGTAAGTTCAATCATTGCTGTGCTGTTATGAACTCTGAAGGTGAAGTTCTTGTAGAACCATTCTTCTTTGCTAATAACAGCGATGGTTTTGATGCTCTCTTACATATCATCAAACCCTTCCGATCCTCTCGTCATATGAGCGGATTAGAATCTACTGGTTACTATGGTGATAATCTACTGTGTTTTCTGCTTGCTAACGACTTTCAAGTAGGTATCATTAATCCTATTTCTACGGATGCCAAGCGTAAACAGAAGATTCGTAAACCAAGAATGACAAGAAAGATTCTTTAACGATATGCGCTGTTCTCCAATCCAGAGATTATACACATATGACTAAAAATAAGTTGTCCTTGCGTGAGGGTAAACAGTTGACTCGCTATCATCATGATCTCACTGCCTCTTTGAATCAAGCCAAAAACAAACTTCAAAAATGCATTGATATTGTATTTCCTGAATATAACTCTATCTTTGCCACGAAATATTCAAAAGCCTATATGGCCGTTTTAAAGGAATGTGGCTCTGCGAAAGTCATCAGAGAAACTCATCTAAAACATCTCAAGAAAATCGTCTCAGACGCCTCACACGGCAAGATCAATTCGGATTATCCTACACGTCTGAAAGAATCAGCTAAAACTTCCATCGGTGAGGATAACGCGGTCATGACTCTTGAAATCAAACAACTCATCGCCAGTATTGAACTGCTTATGGATCAACTTGATATTGTGGATAAAAAAATAGAAGAATTAGCACGCACGCTGAACTCTCCTATTTTTACGATTCCCGGCATCGGTTGGATTACCGGAATGTCGATCTTATGTGAATTAGGGCCTATTGATAACTTCAGCTCTCACACAAAAGTTATCGCTTACACCGGTTTAGATTGCGCAGTTTATCAATCAGGACAATACAACGCAGATAAGACTGCGATCACCAAGCGTGGTTCTCCTCACATAAGACTCTCACTTTACCAAGCAGCACTTCCTCTTTGTAGATTCAATGCTACTTTCAATGAATATTATAACCGAAAACGCTCAGAAGGTAAATCCCATCGTTGCGCTCAAGGCCATGTTGTTCGTAAATTACTAAGAGTCATTTTTAAGTTGCTTACTGAAAACATGAGCTTTGATTCTGCTTTGTGTAAATAATAACGCTATATCATCATTTATTAAATGGCTACTCGTTAGTTGTTTTCAGTGTACACATATTCACTTTTCAAAGATCTTCATCTATTTCCAACAGAAAAGTCAATTTAACTATTGACATCTATATAGTTGGCTTTCTTCATTTCTGCTACAGTATCCTGTAAGCTATACCTGCAATGGCCCTCTCTTCCGACTACCGTTTCCGCAGCGTCGAGAGAGCTTTGTATCGCTTCCTCACAGGCTTCGATGCCAGCACGGAAAACCTTGTCAATCTGCTGCTCATGAAGAATAGTTTGCGATATAAATGAGCAATCAGGAGAATGAGGAATTTTATTTGCTGTGGAAAAGGCAATCGCAATATCGCCACTGCCATTTCCCAGATGTGAACCAAGGCGGGCGAGTGCCACCGGCATACGTTTGCATACACGCTTCAGCTGTCTGTCGGACATAGGTATATCTGTTGCCAGGATTATTATAATACTGCCCTGCTCCACCTGTTCCTGCACAGAATCATGAAAGGATACGTTTTCCTTGACATAATCATTCTTTAATCCGAAATTAGATAAGACGAGAAGCCCCACCGTATATTCTTCTCCATTTAATTCCAGCACTCTTGACGCGGAACCGATACCTCCCTTCATTTCGAAGCAACTCATACCGCGACCTGCTCCCACAGCCCCAAGTGCAAAATCCTTCCCTGCATCAGCAATCGCCTCATATACATTTGACTCCTGAATGCTGCATGCCCGTATATCATTCAGATATCCGTCATTGCATTCCCCAACCACTACATTCACAGTGCCGCTCGTCGTACCGATTTCCGGATGATCCTGCAGCATATAGCGCACCAATGCCTGCTGAACAGTCCCCACACACAGCGTATTTGTCAATGCGATCGGACTTTCCAGTACACCAAGCTCCTCCAGCTGTATCAATCCGCCGGTCTTTCCAAAGCCATTGATCACATGGCATGAAGCTGTCAGCTTCTCACGAAAAATATCACCCTCTGTCGGCAGGATTACCGTAACACCGGTCTGTACGTTACCCGCCGCTATTGTTTTATGTCCGACACGGACGCCTTTAACATCCGTTATCTTATTTCTATAACCCTTTTTCATATACTCACCTCGCATTATAAGGATATCACATGCAGCATACTGTTTAACATTTATTTATGAAAAAGAATGAAACACACCGTCTTCTTATTTTTTCAGCTCTTATTTTTTCACCCCTCTATATCTATAGGCGAAGGGTAGAAAATATGCTATGATATAACAATACAGAAAGGGGAGATACCGATGCAGGAAAAGGGTATATTACAGGGAAATCTGACAAAGGCATTGCTGCGCATGGCTGTACCGCTGTTCGTGCTGAATCTGGTCAACTCCCTCTACAATATCATTGATACCTTCTGGGTCGGACAGCTTGGTGAGCTTCAGGTTGGCGCCGTTTCGCTTGTCGGTCCTATTATGTGGTGTGCACAAAGTGTTGCCATGGGGCTTAGTGCGGCTGCGATTGCTTTACTATCCACACGGCTTGGGGCAAATCAAAAGGGGGACGCCTGTCGTTTCGCTACTGCTCTTCTATACTTTGCGATAGGCTTTGCCATTGTACTGAGCATAGGAACACTGCTTCTGCTGCATCCGATTCTAAGCTGGCTGGATACCCCGAAGGAAATTTATGATGCCAGTTATCAATATCTGCTCGGAATTTCCTTTGACTATATCGGCCTTCTTATGCTGAACCTCTATATGGCAATGCGACAGAGTGCGGGGGACAGCCGATCCGGTGTAAAGCTGAATATGTGCGCTTCCCTGCTGAATGCTATTCTGGATCCGATATTCATTTTTGTTTTTCACTTCGGCATCCTTGGTGCTGCGATTGCCACGGTTGTATCCAAGCTGGTTATGGTACCGGTTGCATGGCGGCGTCTGCATGATAAAGCCTTTCCTGTACATATCGATTTTCGGGCATATCCGTTTCATGCAGCGGATGGAAAAATCATACTGAAGCTTTGTATACCTGCCGCAAGCGGTCAGTTTCTTGAAAATCTGGGCTTTGTCATCATGAACAAATATATCGTCTACTATGGTGCTGTTGCCATATCGGCATACGGTGTCGGTGCAAAAATGGTGACGCTTGCCTATATTCCCGTCATGTCGATCGGAGCTGTACTGGCAACCTTTGTCGGTCAGAATCTGGGGGCGGGCAATACAGAGCGTGCACGAAAGGCATTACATACAGCGATGAAGCTGTCAACACTTTTCTCATCTACTCTGACCATTATCGGAATGCTCGTAATCACACCGTTTATACACTTGTTTGTACCAAACGCATCTACGCAGCTTATGGAGCTAACACAGGAATATGCATTCTTTGCCTTGCTGTGCGGTGTTTTCATGGGATGGTATATCAACCTGAATGATGGCGTGTTCAATGGCTCCGGTCATACGAATTATACCTTTATCTTATCCATGATGCGTCTTTGGGCATTCCGCATTCCGATGATTCTGCTGTTTCATCGCTTTACGAGCCTTGGCATTACAGGAATATGGCTGGCAATGCTGCTCAGCAATATCTTTGAATGTATACTGGCACAAGCCATTTATCTCAGACATCGCTGGGAGCACTCCGCGATTCTTACAGAAACAGAAAGGATACAGCCTTCAGAAGAAACTGTAAAAGAAATATAAAGGGCACCCATGCAACAGCAGGGTGCCTGATCTATATTACACAGCGCGATACTGCTGTGGGAAGTTATCGGATAAAGTTTTCCTCACGGTATCCCAGAAACAGGATACATGCGATAGCTTCTGCAATTTCTATGAATTTTTTCATGGTAGCGTCCCTCCTGTCTTACACCTATAGTATACCGGAAGCACTTTGCTTCGTCGTGTGAATTTACTTACACTTTGCTTACAATCCTGTTAGCTGATTGACAGGCTGATCGTTTATTTCGTTCTGTATAACGTCGCATACAGACAACATCATATTCTGATTTTATTGTTAAGCAAATACCAGTAATACTGCTGTACATCCTATATAAAATCCTGTGCATTTCATTCAGAATCAGAAAAGCAACATGAGTATCCGCAGCGATTCTCCTTTTACATAGCTGCCGTGGTTGTTGTTTCATTTGATTAAGGCTGAAAACAGGTAAGCGATAAAAAAGCGCCTCTTGGCGCCTATTGCAATGAAAAAGGAAAGATGTCAAATCAGATGTTCAGGCATGATATCCAAAGAATGCCAAACAGAGTGCAGTGCCAATCCAGCTCAACAGCTTTTTCATCTCCATCTCCTCCTTCTTTCTATCTGCATTATATCGTATGCACACTGGTTTGTCGTGTGTTTCTGCTTACAGCAAGATTACAGTTTTGTAATATTTCCTGCAGACTGTCTTTGCGTTTCCATACGTTATCCCGTATAATAGGTAGGAAAGCTGAAACATATAGGTGATAAACATGAAATTTGAAGATTATAAGCTGGATGCCTCCATCTGTGAGGCTCTGCATACACTGGGCTATCAAAGTCCGCTGCCGGTACAGGAGGCTGTCATACCGCTCATGCTGGAAAAGAAGGATATTCTGGTGAAATCCAGAACCGGAAGCGGAAAGACCGCATCCTTTGCGATACCTATCATACAGGACCTGATCTGGGAGGAACGCTCACCTCAGGCTTTGGTACTGAGTCCGACCAGAGAGCTTGCCCTGCAGATCAAGGGAGAATTTGATAACATCGGTGCCTATAAGCGCATTAAGACGGCTGCCGTATTCGGGAAGCAGCCCTTCCGTTTTCAGGCACAGGATGTAAAGCAGCGGACCCATGTTGTCGCAGGAACACCGGGAAGAGTGCTTGACCATCTGGAGCAGGGAACCCTTCGAACAGATAAAATCCGCTATATCATTATCGATGAAGCGGATGAAATGCTGAATATGGGGTTTATTGAAACTGTCCAGAAGATATTCTTTCGTCTTCCAAAAAACGCGTCTGTCTGCATGTTCTCCGCAACACTGCCACAGGAAATACAGGAGCTTGCACATGACTTTCTGAAGCAGGCGGAAGTTGTGGAAATCGAGTCGCAGACCTCCGTCAGTGAGCTGATGCATCATTATGCATACCGTTTGAAGGAACACGAAAAGCCGCAGGCACTGCTGAAGCTGTTATGCAGGGAGCTTCCCGAATCCTGTATCATCTTCGCAAAGACACAGGAGCATGTTCGCGAAATATGCCGTATGCTGTATGATAAGGGCATCAGTGTCGATCAGCTGCACGGCGGTATGCTGCAGGAGGATCGACTGGAAAATATGAAGGACTTTCGTTTAGGGAAGCTTCGTATTTTAACCGCTACGGATGTTGCCGCAAGAGGCATTGATATACAGGATGTTACGCATATTATCAATTACGATATGCCAAATAAAAAAGAGACCTACATACACCGTATCGGCCGTTCTGCAAGACTGGATCGAAGCGGTACCGCGATATCCTTTGTTTCACAATATGATGATTTCCGCCTTCAGGAGCTGGAAGAATATCTGGGGAATTCACTGGAGTTTCATGACAGCAGTGAGCTTGAAGCTGTTATTGCGGACGCTGAGACATTGAGAAAGCTGGGAACTCCGAAATCTCAAAAAGAGGAAAAAGGGAAAGAGCTGCGCAAGGATATGATGAAGCTGTATCTTGGCGGAGGGAAGACAAAGAAAATCCGCCCCGGGGATATCGTTGGTGCCATTTGCGAAATAGAAGGGGTCTGCGGGGATGATATCGGCGTCATCCAGGTACAGGATCATCAGTCCTATGTGGATATACTGCATGGTAAGGGCTTGCAGGTGCTGCGTGCGCTGCGTCAGAAAACCATCAAGGGCAAAAAGCTGAAGGTGGAGCGCGCAAAGGAGTAGTCATACAGATGTCACAAATTGTAAAAAAATGTAAAAAGGTACTTCCGGATTCAAACCATACAGAGTATACTTATACTATAATACACAGGAGGTATGATTATGCTTGATAAAAAAGTATCCGAATTGCTGAATGATCAGATTAACAAGGAGCTGTACTCCGCATATCTGTATCTTGATTTCTCTCTCTATTATCAGGAGCAGGGGCTGGATGGCTTTGCCAACTTGTACATCATTCAGACGCAGGAGGAACGCGATCATGCAATGCTGCTTCTGCAGTATTTGCAGAATAACGGGGAACACATCACACTGAAACAGGTGGATAAGCCGGATAAAGTATGCAGTGCCTTAAAGGATCCGCTGGAATTTGCGTTGGAGCATGAGCGCTATGTAACCAGCCTGATTCATACAATTTATGATGCTGCACATGAGGTGAAGGACTATCGCACGATGCAGTTTCTGGACTGGTTTGTAAAGGAACAGGGTGAAGAAGAAAAGAATGCAGAGGATATGGTGAAGAAATTCGAATTATTCGGCACAGATCCTAAGAGTCTGTACATGCTGGATAATGAAATGGCTGGCCGTGCATACAGCGCACCTTCTCTGGTATTATAAGAGAAACACACAGTTGTCTGTAAGAGATGATTCTTTTACAGACATTTTTGTATTCTTGCATGATGCCGCTCTGTCTACTGGTAATATGCCTGTTTTCTGTAATTATTCAGGTAGACTTTATTAAATTTGTATAAATTTAGCATAAGCTATTGACCGTTCCCCTGGGGACTGCTGTACAATAGCCTCAAACATGAGGTGATAGAATATGAGAATTCAGGAGATTGCGGATACAACCGGATTAAGTAAAAAAGCAATCAATCTGTATGAGAAAAAGGGATTGCTGCAGGTTATACGGGATGAGAACGGCTATCGCTGTTACACACAGGAGCATGTCCGTATTCTAATGCGGATAAAAATATTGCGAAGAATGGATGTTTCGCTTGCGGATATCGAACAACTGCTGCAGGAGAAAAATATGCAGCTGCTGGATATGCAGAAGGAACAGCTGGAGAAAAAGCTTGCGCAGTGTGAGCTGCAAAATCTTTATATGCAAAGAATTGCAGCCTTACTGGAGGAAGAACATACAGAGCTGCTTCAGTCTGCGGATCAGGAAATGGAGGAAGCATGGGAAGAGGTTCAGGAACTGCAGCCCGATAAGCGCAATGTTTCTTCATTTATTGTTGTGGAGGTCATGCTTGCGACGCTTCTGCTTGATAATGGAAATATGTTATATGCCGTGATTGGTGCCATGCTGCTAGTTCATGTGTTTTATGTTATTGGGAAAGCTTCCTCCTGTCTGGAAAGTCCACTGGACTATTTGCTTTATATGGGGATACGGAGGGTACGTACCCTGTATACAAAAAGGAGAGTGTGCAATGAAACAGATCACACTGAATAAGGTAGGCTATGCCTATGATACGGAATGGATTTTAGAGGATTTGAACCTGACGATACAGCAGGGAGATGGGTGTATACTGCTGACCGGGAAAAACGGAGCAGGAAAGAGTACGCTGTTAAATGTGGTCTGCGGATTTCTGCCGCCGGATTACGGGAACCTTTCACGAGGTGGAATGACAATTGGATATCTGCCATATGAACATCCTCTGTATCGCCATTTAACCGTATTGGAAAATCTGCGATATTTTTACCGCTGCTTTCATGGCAAAAATCTGGATGTGCAGGACGCAGCTGTACAGGAGGTTCTGCAGGCACTGTCGATTGATTATCTAAACCAGCGCATGGACCAGTGTAGCTCCGGACAGGAACAGAAGGCGGGTATTGCCTGTATTCTGCTCAGCAATGCGGATATGATTATCATGGATGAGCCGTTTGTTGCCATAGATGCGAAAAGCAGTGAAGGTCTGTGTGAGCTGATTTCAAAAAAGTGTGAGAACACGGTATTCCTGATTACCAGTCATACCTCATCCGGCATTTTGCCTGTTGTGAATCGGCTGCTGGTACTGGATGGTCACCATCTGGTTCTGGATACGAAAGACCATAGGAAAATCATGCAATATTTCCAGCCGGAGGAGGATGCTGTATGATTCGCTATGAGCTGCTTCGTATGCTTCGCAACCGAAAATGGAAGTATCTGATTCCTGCCGCTTTGCTTGCCTATATCTACATCAGTGGGGTAAGCAGCTTTACGGTGACAGAGGGCAGTATATATCAGGATCAGCAGATACAGGCTGCAGCATGCTTGGTATCCTTTCTGTTTCTCAGCATTGTTTATCAGATTGCATGGGAAGAAGAACCACCGCTTTCCTGGCAGGTGCTTTTGGCTTTTCCCCTTACCTGCCGTAAAAGCTATCTCTGCAAATTGTGTATACTATTGCTGTTCCAGCTTCCTGCCGCTGCTATCGGTATTGGTGTTTATGCAGTGATACAGAAAACAATCGCATCGCCTTTTCTCACCTTTCTGCTCTGTATACAGCTGCTGTATCTGACAGGCTTTCTTTACGGCTGCTATAAAACCTCACAGGGCTATCTGGCAGCCATGGGGACCATCACGATTATCAATGTTACGAAGCGACTTGTTCCTGTTTTTATCAGCTTTTGTATGTTGAATGGTAGAGCGTGGAGTACGGCGTTTGCCATTCTGTGGCCGTTGATATTGCTGTTCTGTCTGAGTGTCATCATCGGATTATGGATTCTCCTTCCGGTATGCATGCGGCGTAAGCTGCATCAGGAAATGGTTTTGAGCAAGCTGTTTCCCAATCTGAAATTCACTCCGGGACAGCTGATGCTGATGCAATACCGGAAGGGTGCAGATCGGCTTTTGCAATTTATCTTTCGCAAATGTGACACACACAGCAGTTCCTACTGGAAGAGGTGCGCTGTTATTGAGGTAAGCATAAAGCTGCATGCCTTCTCTTTTGCATTGCTTCTCTTTTTCTTGGCATGGTTCATGATAAGCCTGAATTTACTGATACTGATGGCAGCTGTGATATGTCTGCTTCATGTAATATACTGTCTTTGCTTGGAAAGCAGAACAATGCATGCTGTCTGCATAAAGGATACCGGGCATATGCAGAGAAAGAGGAGCTGAACTACACACAATAGTGGGAGTAGGTATAATGTGTTAACTGTAATCAGCTCCTGCTTTGTGCAATAGATTTAACCGTCAAAATCCATGACCGTATTATTGTCAATTTCCGGTTCTTATTTACCTTGTTTTTCATCAAAGACAAAAGGATCAGTATCATCCTTGGTGATGCACTGATTCCTTTTTGCTCTCATGATGATACGATCTGTCCATTTAAAAAGAATTGATGGCACTGTTTTTCGTACAGAAAACACTGCATGTAAAACAGCCCAAGAAATAAAACCAGACAGGGATATTCTATGGTAAATCATATTGCTGAAAATAATGAATCCTGTCTGTCAGGTCTATTTTGTTATCCCGACGGCTATACTGCTGTGAAATAAACACGCCTCAATATTGCACGCTCTCATTTCTTCCCTTGTTTATATGATCTCTTATATAGCGGTTTTCCTTATGATATGTCCGCATAGCATAATGGCGGTGTACTTTCGTCATTCTCCTGCTGCTTCTGTATTGACATCCACTATTATTTTAGCTATGATATACATGTGTTGGTTAAACGTTTACGTAAAGGAGGTGTCGATGTGGAACAGCATAAATATAATATTATTGATATCGCACGTCTGGCGCAGGTGTCCACCGCCACAGTTTCCCGTGTGCTGCATGAAAAGGGTGGTTATTCCAAGGAAACGGAGACTCGTGTGCGCAGAGTCATTGCGGAATGCGGTTTTCAGCTTAATAAAAATGCACAGGGCTTGCGGACGCAGAAAAGCAGGAATATCGGTGTTATCGTGCCGGATATCACCAATGAATTTTTTGCGAGAATCATCCGTTACCTGGAACTGTTCTTTCTCAAACATCAGTATTCTGTTTTGATATGTGATTCCCATGAGGATATTGAAATCGAACAGCTGCATATCCGCAATCTGAAGGAGCAGCAGGTAGAGGGTATCATTTATATCTCAGGAAGGAATGCAAATCCGATACAGGAATCCGCATTTTCCATACCGATCGTCTATATTGACCGAAAGCCGGAGGATGTGCACATCTTTGTACATTCCGATAATCGGCAGGGAGGATATCTTGCTGCCAGAGAATTGATCGAAAAGCAGTGCCGCAGTATTCTGTTTTTAAGAGATCAGAAGAAAGCGTCAACGATTCGGCAGAGAAGAAGCGGCTACCTGGAAGCGCTGGAAGAAGCGGGGATAGCGTTTCAGGAATCCTGGGAAATCATGACGAAAAGCGATTATGCCAGTGTATTCAAAACAGTCACTAACCTGCTTATGCAGAAAGGCTGCTTCTTTGACGGCGTGTTTGCGACTAATGACAATATGGCACTGGCCTGTCTGCACACATTGCATGCACAGCATATTCAGGTTCCCGATCAGGTGAAAATCGTCGGCTTTGACAATGTCTCCATTTCACAGTTCTGTCACCCGGCACTGACTACGATTACACAAAATACAGAGCTGATGGCGGAGGCGGCAGGAGACGCGCTGTTGAAGCGGATTCATCATGAGCTGGATAAGCAGGAATTTATCATACCGGTTTCTCTTTGTGTAAGGGAATCAACCTGAGCTCACGTAGGTGAGCTTTAAAAAAAGAGGATACGTAAACGTTTACTTGAAGGAGGATATACGTATGAAGCCTATGTTCAGTCCGTCTCTCATGTGTATGGATTTATTGAAAATCAGAGAACAGATTCAAATTCTGAATCTGCATGCGGATTTTTATCATATTGACATTATGGATGGTCATTTCGTAAAGAATATTACATTATCTCCGGATTTTGTCAAAGCAGTAGCCCGCGTCAGCAGGGTACCGCTGGACTGTCATTTAATGGTAACGCATCCGGATGACTATATCACCATGCTTGCCCAGGCAGGAGCCACCTTTCTTTCGCCGCATGCAGAAACCATCAACACGGATGCCTTTCGTATTCTTCATAAGATTCATGAGCTTGGATGCAGGACCGGTATTGTTTTGAACCCGGCAACTCCCCTGTCCTATATCCGGCATTATCTTCATTTACTTGACAAAATCACCATTATGAGTGTTGATCCGGGCTTTGCCGGACAGGCTTTTATTCGCGAAATGCTGGATAAGATAAAAGAAGCGAAGGCGCTTAAGCTGCAGCATGGCTATCGGTATCTAATCGAAGTGGATGGCTCCTGCAATGCAGCAACCTTTCAGGAGCTGCGTCAGGCAGGGGTGGAAGTATTCATCATGGGAAATTCCGGTCTGTTTCAGCTGGACGATAATTTGCATGCGGCATGGGAAAAAATGCTTGCGCAGTTTCATGGGGAAATAGATAAAACTCAGCTTTTGCGAAAACAGTCATAGAGGCAGACTGTCATAAAGTCTGCATGCAGGCAAAATAAGCAGAGGCATCCATGTAAAATGGGAGCTTCTGCTTACTCTGTAGTATCATTTATAAAGTCATTCACAGCTTCGTCTTGCACAGATATGTATGCTGTGAAAAATGAATGAGCGCAATGTCATATATACAGCATCATGACAGCAGCACCTTTCCATAGCCATCTATAAGCATGTTTCTTTCTGATATCCATACATATCTCTATCGCTGCGGGAACTGAAAATCCTGCAATGCCGTATTCATAAAATCATGAAACGGCTTCATTGCCTGAAACAGGGTGCAGGCCAGTGTGAGAAACTTCTCGCGGTCTTCCACCTCATTATCCATGAGCGGATATTCAAGACACCAGCTTTTGTGGCAGAGATAGGAGGCCATGCTGTGGTCGGGATCATACCCCTTGGGAACACGCTTCAGCTTTGTCCCTGTAATTGTGAAGTGATCCTTAAACGAAGGAGCTTCGATAATGGCGGAAAACTCTTCCGGCTTTGCGGCAATCGCATCACGCATCATGGCTGTTGCGTCCTTGAACATATCTGCGAACAATCCTCCTCCCAGAAAGCTTTGATTATCCGGCATTAGATGAACATAATATCCAACTGGTATGGGAAGCTTCCCCTTGGAAGAAATATGAGCGCGAAAGGCTGGCAGATACGGAGTTTTATCCTTGCTGAACCGGGTGTCGCGCACCTGCTTGAAGGTCAGCTCTTTTGGCGCAAAGCCGCTTATAGAGGGGTCAAAGCGTACTATGCGTTCCATCAGATCCTGTAAAAGCTCCTCGAACTCAGCTTCTGCTTCCTTCCGCAGCTCCTTGTGACTTTGAAACCAGTCCCGCTGGTTGTTTTTCTGTAGCTGGCGCAAGTATTCCATCATAATAGACATATCAGGCCGCCTCCTTTGCATTCTGTACCTTTTTCATGACCTCTGAATCCACCAGCTCCCTTAACAGCTGTTTGGCGTCCATTGTACAATGAAAGGCAGGCAGCTGATCGAAGCTGTCCATAATCTCCTCCAGCTCCTCCATATGATTACAGAATTCATTCAGAATCCGCTTATCCAGTGTTTTCAGTCTGCTGTATTCCAGATTCTGCGGTTCAAGACGGTGTGTCATAACTGCGTAGGGAATCCGCTTATCACACTGACAGAATCCATTGGATACTGCTCCGCAATAGGTGCTTAAAAAAGAAGCCATGCGCTTTCTTGCCCGAGATAAGCGCTGCCGGTATGCTTCCGGAGTCATATCCAGAATTTCTGCGGCACTTTTGCTGTCAATGTGAAACATAGTCCCGAGAATGTAAATGCAGCGATCCTGCGGCTTCAGGCATTGCAGCATGACATTGGTACAGGAGAGCTTCAGCTCTCTTGCGGCCTCCTCCCTCGTACATCCCGTCAGGGCTTCTTCTTCATCCGGTACATAGCTTGCCCGCAGATCATTTGCATAAAAATCAAAATCCAGGGGATGCGCTGCGAACATGCTTCTTTTTACATCCATCAGATAATTCACAGCGATACGATACACCCAGGTTTGAAATCTGCTTTCTTTGCGAAAGGTGGAAATACTGGTCATAACCTTAATGAGGATTTCCTGAGCGGCATCCTGTGCATCCGCTATGGTTCCCAGCATACGCAGTGACAGATTGAATACCATATCCTGTATTTCTGTCAGAACCTCCTCCAGTGCAAGGCGATCCCCCTGAACCGCCTGATCAATTCGTTTGTTTAATTCCTCCTGCTGCATAATATCAGCCTCCTTTACTCTTCCTATAATTAGACGGAAGTGTGTGCACATTGTGACAAATTCTTACTCTTAGTGTAAAAGTATTCTGGAGAATGTCAAGCAGTCCATAGTCACATCTTATATCAGCCATACATTACAGGTTATAAAATTACGTAGTTTAAAGAATATCGGCTGCTTTATACAGATATAGAAGAATAGCCGGCATAGATATTGGTGTTGATAATCTGATGGCGATTGCGTTTACGAGCGGACACCGCCCTGTACTGATAAAAGGAAATGAAATAAAGGCAGTCAATCAATTCTATAACAAACAGATTGCACATTATCGCTCACTGCTAAGAATCGAAAAAGAAGGATAGCAGAGGGATTCATCAAACAAAACGAATGAAACGGATCAGCGAAAAGCGAAATCGACGTGTAAAGGATATCCTGCACAAAGCATCAAGAAAAATAATAGATCTATGTGTGGAGGAAGGAATTGAAGTTATCGCCGTAGGAAATAATGCGGGTTGGAAGAAGCGTATCCATATGGGGAAGAAGAACAATCAGACATTTGTGCAGATACCGTTTCATACGCTGATCGAAATGATCAAATATGAAGGAGAAGCGGCAGGAATCAGAGTCGTGGTCTGTGAAGAAGCAATACAATCGAAGGCTAGTTCCATTGACGAGGATCAAATACCAGTCTATGGAAACGATGCAGCGCATACCTTCACAGGGAAAAGAATCAAGCGAGGATTGTACAGAAGCAAAAACGGCATTCTAATGAATGCCGATATCAATGGAGCAAGCAATATCATACGAAAAGTATATCCAAGTATGCCAAAGCGAGAGCGATGGAGTAGAGGTACGGTGAACGTACCAGTTACGTGTATCTGAACACGAACAAAACGTTTTGATGAATGTGCAGGCATTCATTAGAAGCCCCTGCTCTTTAGTTGGCGGTAGTTCACGCACTCAGCTTATGCTTTGTCACAAAGCTGATCGTCTGGATGATGACCATCAGAGACAGAAAGCTGAATACGGAGATCAATGCATTCTGTGTAATCACACCGGAGGCAATCACAACAGAGCCATCCAGGAAGAACAGAATCACGCTGACCTTTAGGAATTTAAAAACATACTGAATCAACAGCGCTATGACATCCGTACCTCCGGTTGCACAGGCGTGGTTTAAGGCGATACCGATGGCAGCCCCAACCAGCAGTCCCCCGAGAAGACCGGCAACCGCCAATTCCAGAAGCGGATGGATATCCAGAAGGAACTGTGTTGTATGAATGGAGGGAATTAATTTCATAAACAGCGGTGTTGCCAGTGTAATATACAACGTTTTGATACCAAAGCTTTTCCCCAGTACGATGGTGGATAAGATCAGCAGCGGTATGGAGATACAAAGAGACATCGTGGAAACCGGAATACCGAATACGGTGGAGCAAACCAGAGAAAGCCCCGTAATACCCCCTGGTGCCAGTCCGGTCGAGGTGAAGAAGAAATTAACCGCAACAGCGGTAATGGCAGCAGCAAACGTGATCCATCCGTAATCCTTCACCAGTGTCAGGATGGAGCTTTCTTTAAAAGAACTCTCAGCGGGAGAGTTCTTTGTATTATTCAAGACCGTATTTTTCTGCTGCTGCATCGATTGCGGCTCTGCATTTCTTCACACCAGCTGCTGCTCCATCTGGATCCTTGAAAATTGCACTGGACAGAACGATGACATCCGGATTGCATTCAATCAGCTTGTCCATATTATCGGAACGAAGACCACCGTCAACCGCCAGCTCACATTTTGGATTTTTCTCGTCAATCATCTTGCGTGCACGCTGTACAAGATCAATGGCACTCTTTCTCCATCCCCAGTTGTCTTTTCCATCGGTTTCATCTACACCGTGTGTTACGATGTGCAAACGGTCAATATCATAAATGCTTTCCTCAACGAAGCATAACGGTGTATAGCAGCCCAGTGTCAGACCAACCTTGATGTGGCGTTCACGGCACCAGTTGATGATATAAGCCAGCTGTGCGCCGATAAAGTGCTCCGCAGGAATGATCAGCATATCTGCTCCCGCCTCGTCAATCTGTTCGATGAACATTCTGTCCATACTAACTGTATAAATATGACATTCGATTGGCTTGTCTGTCTCCGGACGAATACCCGCGATAATCTGATGACCACCCATCAGCTTCATGTTTTGAAGATCGTGCATGTCAGCTGCGTCAGAGTGAATATAGTCAACTCCGGCATCACTGACTTCCTTAACCAGATCCGCAATTCTTCCATAATTAACGTGTGCAAGACCAGCTGCAATTTTGATATGTTTCATAAGTAAGTTCCTCCTTCTTTTCGCACCCTTATTGTACGCTACTTCGCTGAACTTCCGCAATCGCAGGATGTGGAAACGCCATCCGTATCAATAAGGCAATTTATAAACATTGCTGTAAGAAATTACCACATAGAAAAGGCTGCGAAAATAACAGTGAAATGATTGTAATACATGCAGGAAACAGGTAAGATATACTTGTAATAAATATTTCATCAGGAGGTATGACATATGTTCGGATTTAGAAAGAAAGAAAAGAGCAGGGAGGAGCTTCTTGCTGTTGTGGACGGAACACTGATTCCGATTGAAGATGTAAAGGATCCTGTATTTTCTCAGAAGATGATGGGAGACGGCTTTGCCATCGCTTCTACAGGTGATACCGTTTATGCGTGTGCCGATGCAGATATAACCATGCTGTTTCCCAGCAACCATGCAGTCGGTCTTACTTTGAAAAACGGTATGGAAATTCTGATTCATGTCGGAATCGATACGGTAAACGAAAACGGAAACGGCTTCACCTGTCTGTGTGAGCAGGGGAAGCACGTGAAAAAAGGTGAGCCGCTGTTGAAAATGGATCGTGAATATCTGTTATCAAAGGGATATGATCTGAGTGTTATCGTCATTTTCACAAATAAAGACAGCTATGCGGAATTCCGCAGAGAGGAGCCTGTCGAAGTTAAGGGTGGAGAAAGCGTCGCAGTAACCTATACACTGCCATAAAAGCGTGGCGGCTTGTAGACGGTATCGCTTCAGGGGACATAAAAAGGGAAGTATGATTTTATTGTATATCAATAGAATCACAGCTTCCCGATTTTCATTTACACAGATAGTGTTATTCAACAGCTGTACAGCCCTTGTGCTGTATTCCATTTAGCGTATACAGGGCTTTTTCGTTTCATCGGAAATGCACCTGAAAACAGAGGATATCGTTTCTGTGCTTCCTATGCATAAGCTCCTGCGGGCAAGGGAATCTGATTTATTCCTGTGCTGCCGATTTAAAATTATAAGGATCGTTTTTCACCTTGTAATATTCGCGAATCACATCCTTTAGGCGCAGAATGTCGTAGTCATGCAGCAGGGAATTGACCTGCAGTATGGTGACATCTGTATGCAGATTGAGCTCCAGTGTGCTGATGATCAGATCAATATCACTGATATCGCACTCATAAATGGAAAAGAAGGTTTCCTGGGAGATGATGTCGATTTCCGGTATCTGGGCACTGAGCTTTCTACGCAGCAGATTTCCGGCTCCCACACCGCCGTGAGCAACCAGTATGGTTTTCAGCGGCTGCTTCATATTTTCCAAAGAGGCTGCCAAGTGTAAGGCGAGAAAGCCGACCTCATCGTCACTCACATTACAGTGGAAATGCTCTTCAATAACGGAAACGCTGTTTCTTGCCACCTGGAAGGTACGTTCATAAAGCGTATGTATTTCCTGCATCAAAGGGTTTTCATTGGGGATGCCGTGACGAAAACGGATAATGGCAGGACACAGGTGGTCATATACAGACTGGCGCAGTGCTTCATCCCGGTCAAAGGGCAGATGCAGCTGTTCGCTCCAGGAGGTAAGCAGAGCATCACTCAGCATACGCGCTTCCTGTTGTTCCTGTTCACTGAGATCGCGGCTGTTTTGCAGGGCGAGAAAATAGACCTGCAGATAGCGTATTTCCACATCCGGAATCTGTAGCCGGTAATGATTGGCCAGCCGGTCGCACAGCTCGCGTGCTTCTTTATAGAACGGTTCCTTTCGCAAATCCTCGATGAAGGAAGTCGAAAGATGGACAATATGGCGATCCTGAATGCGCAGATAGGTGACAAATGCTCGCAGCAGGACAAGCACCATGGAGGGAAAGGTCAGGGAATTGATATACGGATTGCCCCAGCGGAGAATACAGCCGGTAAAGTCCTTGACCTCGTCATCGGTAACCTCCAGCCCGGGAAATACATAGGAGCCGTCACAGCGGTAATCATCCCGCCGTATGATGTCAATAAACATCTGATAGCCATTGTCACGCAGCATCAGCTCCAGCAGAAAATTACGTATATTCTTTTCCTTGCCTTCCATACTGATTCCGTTGTTGTTCTTGCGATGCAATGCGATTTTGAAGGTTTCCAGATCCTTTGTCAAGGAGAGAATGTCCTTGTGAATGGTGGCACGGGATACAAACAGCTGTTCACTCAGCTCATAGATGCGGCAGCTGTCAAAGGCACTCAGCTGCATCCCGATAAAAATTTTACGTGCCTGTGGGGAATAATCGGCAAGCGTTTTATTTTTCTCCCGTACACTTTCCAATACGTGCAGCTTGTCCCTGACTTTACCGTCAATACGGATACCGACGCCGGTTTTTTTGATCAGCTTGAGGTTGTTTTCCTCAAGATACTGATCCACGATCTGGAGGTCATTGCGAATCGTCTTGTTGGATACGGCAAGCTCTTCGGAGATTTTATCAATCGTGATATAGGAGTCCTGCTTCAACAGAACATCCACAATTTTCATGATTCGTTTATTCATAAGCGTGCACCCTCGCTTTCACTTGCAACTATACGTGTGAAACGCTGTTCTGTCAAGAATGACAGCGGCAATTTCATGTGGAATTTATAACCATATAAGGAGGTATAACATAATGAAAACTATCTATGATACAGGAAAAAGAACGAGTGAGCTGCTGGAGGATTTAAAGCAGCTGGTGGAAATTCCGTCCGTCCGTGATGAACGCACTGCAGGTGCATCTGCCCCGTTTGGCAAAGAGATACGGAATGCAATGGATGTCTTCCTGCAGATTGCTCAGCGGGAGGGCTTTAGCGTCCATGATTTTGACGGCTATGCTGTAGATGCCCAACTTGGTGAGGGAGATGATTATATCGGCGTGCTGGCTCATCTGGATGTGGTGGAAGCAGGAGAACGCTCTCACTGGCACGGCGATCCCTTTCAAATGCAGGAGATAGACGGTATGCTGTACGGCCGGGGAGTCAATGATGACAAGGGACCGCTGCTGGCAGCTTTATATGCAATGGCCCGTATCAGGCAGGAAGGTCGTACACTGTATCATCCGATCCGCCTCATTGCCGGAGGGGCTGAGGAAACAACATGGGAATGCATGGAGCATTATTTCAAGCATAACCCGCAACCAATCTGCGGCTTTTCCCCGGATGGCAATTTTCCCATTGTCAATGGAGAAAAGGGGATTTTGCAGGTACGCTTCCTGCTGAATGCAGACTCGGATATCAGCCTGCACTGCAAGGAGCGTCTGCATATCGTCTGTGATGATTTACAGGTGATTGTTCCCAAGGGCAGTGATGTCAGCTTTGTTGAGCGTACCAATCTGATTGAGGTTATGCAAGATGGCATAAAAATCACCTATCGTGGTGTACGTGCACTTTCCCGCAATCCGCAGCGCGGGGAGAATGCTATTTTCAAATTTGTTAAGGATTTTCACGGACACCTCGATCAAGCAGGCTCTCTGTATCCGATGGTGAATATGATATACGAGAATTTTCTTGATGATTTTTACGGTAAGAAAAGCGGTTTGTATCATGAGGATGCTGCCATGGGCTGCGGCTCTGTATGTTTGATGTCGCTGAATACGCAGGATGGACAGCTGGAGCTGTGTGTCGATGTGCGTTATGTGCGGTCAACGGATGAGCAAAGCCTTCTTCATACTTTACGCAAAACGGCACAGCATTATGGCTGTGAGCTTGAGGTTTTACGCCATAAGCGTCTGCTCTATGTCGCAGAGGACAGCACTTTGATTCAGAGTCTGAAAACAGCATATCACAGGGTTATGAAGGAAGATGCTGCGGTGTTTACCAAGGGGGGAGCCTCCTATGCCCGCGTTCTGGATCACGGGGTGGCATTTGGTGCGACCTTTCCTGATGAGGATCCCCGCCCTCATATGCCCAACGAATGTATGCCTGTGAAGTCGCTGTTAAAAGCGAGTGACATCTACTATGAGGCACTTGTGGAACTGGCATGTACAAAAAGGTGATGAAAAATTACCACAATAATAATGAATTACCGTAACTCATTGCATTCTTTTTCAAATTGGCGGACATGCTAAAATGAAAGCGTAAACAAAGGAGGAACAAGCTATGAAAAACATTCAGGCAAAACTTCAGACATTTGCCGGGGCAATGATGGTTCCAATCATCCTGCTTGTGCTCGTTGGTTTCTTCGTGGGTATCGGTAGTGCATTTACAAACTACATCCTGCCGGAAGGAAACATCCTGTACAATCTGTTCACCATGATCACCAATCTGGGATTCATGTTTATGAACAATCTGCAGCTATGGTTCGCCGTGGCAATTGCCTTCACTCTTGCCAAGAAGGAGAAAGGATGGGCAGCATTTGCGGGACTGATCTTATTCTTCTGCTTTATGAGAGGAATTGAAGGCTGGGCTGCGCTGGAAGGATGGACCGCTGAAACCACGACTGTTGACGCACTGGTAAAAAGCGGTTATACACAGCAGGCTGCCTTGAACTTCAATGCTTTATGGTCAAGCTCTTTGGGGATTTATTCATACAACATGGGAATCTTCTCCGGTATTGTTACCGGTCTGATTGCTGCAGGACTGCACAACAAATTCGTTGATACAAAGCTGCCGGCAATGTTCGGATTCTTCGCAGGAACAAAATTCGTTATTATTATGGTCGCTCTTGCTTCTATTCCACTGGCAATCGCATTCTATTATGTATGGCCGTATGTCGCAGGTGCTCTGCAGAGTATCACCGGCTTCATCCGTACAAGTGGTCTGCTGGGAACCTTCGTGTTCGGTACACTGGATAAGATGCTGCTGCCATTCGGTATTCACCATCTGATTGCATTCCCGATCGAATATACAAAGGTCGGCGGTACGATGATGATCGACGGTGTGATGTATGAGGGTGTTAAAAACATTATCAACGGTCAGGCTGCAAGCGCAAGTGCAACCGGCTATATCACAAGAAACTTCACCAACGGACGTCTGCTGTTCCAGCTGGCTGGTCTGCCGGGTGCCGCGTTTGCTATGTATCGCTGTGCAAAGCCGGAAAATAAGAAGAAGGTAGCATCACTGCTGGTGCCGTCTGTCTTCACGCTGGCAATGGTTGGTATTTCAGAACCGATTGAGTATACCTTCCTGTTTGTTGCACCTGCACTGTACTGGCTGGTATACGCTCCATTGTGCGGTCTGTGCTATGTCGCAGCGGAAATCACGAATATTTCCATCAACGGAACTGCGCTGTTCTTCATGATTCCAAACCTGTTCCAGCCGCAGAAGGTACATGCCATGAGCGCATTGTGGCTGCTTCCTGTAACCTTTATCGTATACTACTTTGCATTCAAATTCGCAATTACAAAATTCAACCTCAAAACACCTGGTCGTGATGACGAGGGTGAAATCAAGCTGATGAGCAAAAAAGAATACAATGAAATCAAAAACAGCGGTAAGGATGAAGCGAATGTCTCTTCCGCACCTGAGGATGCACTGGAGGTTCGTATTATTGAAGCTCTTGGGGGAGCGGACAATATTGAAACCGTAACCTGCTGTGCCAGCCGTCTTCGTGTTACAGTCAAGGATGATTCCCTGATTGCACCGGATACAAGCTGGAAAAATTATCTGGAGGCTATCGGCGTTGTACGCGGAAAGAACTCTGTTCAGGTAATATATGGTGTTCGTGTTGTAAATATTACAACAAAAGTAAAGGATTATCTGCATTTAGACTAACCATAATAGAGGAGATGAGAAAATGGCAACCATTGCAGGAGGAGTCAGTATGAAAAGAAGAGATCTTATCCGACAGAAAAACAAGCTCGCAAAAACAGGCGGTTTCCGTTATATCCGGTATGCGAAGTATGCGTGTGTTGCCATGGTCGTATTGTTTCTGGTATATGTAGGCGGTCTGTCAAACCTGAGCGGTAAATCCTACGAAGAGCTGATCAGTAAAAGTCCGATCGTGATTACCGGCTTTATGATCTGTACGGCCAATCTGTATGTCTGGTATGTATTGAAGCATTTTCTGAAGGATCTTGCGGTTCCTCAGCATGTGGAAAGCATACGTGTAAATCTGCTGCTGATGACGATTGGACAATTCATTCTGATGAACTTCATCTCGGCAGTCCTGATGATGCTATCACTGAGAAGATATTTCCAGTGGAATACCTTTTCTGTAAAGAATGCACTGAAGGAAATAAGAAAAGAAGGACAGCTGTCTGTACTGATTGTAACAGCACTTGTACTGATACTCTTCATCTCTCTCGTATTTGGTATCTATTTCTCTATTCGTTAGCTGTACAGCGGTTCCTGGTGATGTGGGAGCCGCTGTTTTTCAATTTGTGATAACGCTTATACAGCGTTTGTTTAAGAAAGGGGATGAATGAATTTCTTACGATACAAAAACGAAATGGCAGAGCACTGCGATGGCTGCCATGAAACAACTATAGTTAAAGTATTCTGCTTCACAAATATTTGAAGAGGTGCTGCATGCGATCCTCATCTGATTGATGTATGGGATTTGAAGCAGGCATATCCTGTATCTGATATTCAGGCAGAAAATGGATGTAAAAAATACTGTTACAATACATGGGGGCTTCTGCGTAATTCAGGAGCTGTAGATTTTTTTGAATATACATAAAATGGTAATAATTCACTTTTGAATTCCTTGTAATATACGCTATAATGGTATAGGTGAAGGAATATGAGACAGATTGCCAGAAAACAATTTAATTCAATGCTGAAGCATATGGTTTCCTATCCGCTGATTTGCATTTACGGACCGGATGGCTTTGGCAAGACAACAGCAGTTGCTGCCTTTCTGCATAATCGAAAGGAAAGGTGCTGCTGGATTCATATGCATAAGAAAAATCGTAAACAGCTTGGGGAAATTTTTGAGAAAAGTATAGATAGCGGCAGCTATGATATCATCATACTGGATCAATATCGCAATCATATACTGGACAGACAAATCATGAAGGTATACGAACGGAGGGAACATAGCTGCAGGATTATACTTCTTGCGTCAGGAATTCCCTCTTTTTTTAATTCAGAGCTTTATAGATGGACGCTGCTGATCCCTACGACAATGCTGCGATTTCAGTTTGCCGATATTCAGAAGCTGGCAGCTGTGAATCAGATTTGCATTGATGAACGGGAAGTGCGGGAAATTCTAAGAGTTACCTGCGGATGGACCATCGGTGTGCATGCACTGCTGGAGGAATATGGAGCCGTACGCACTTTGAATCCGGATTTGCAGCTGTATCCGTTGTTTGACGTATATATATACCGGCAGCTGAATCAGGCACAGCGGCAGAGTCTGGCTGTGCTGTCTGTTCCAGAGCACTTCAATATCCAGCTCATTGAGGCTTTATGCGTGGATACCGGAATCATGAAAATATTGACCTGGATGATGAATTTCCACTGGTTTGTGCAGGTGGACAGAACTACACGCCTCTTTACCTACTCTCCTGTATTTCGTGAGTTCCTGTATGATAAATTCCTTATGTATGAAAAAAATCCGAGTCATCTCTATCGCAAAATTGCCGATTATTACGAAAGCAGCGGTGATATCCTCAATTGTCTGCGTCAGCTTTATCTTTTAAAGGATTATAAAAAAATACTGCAGCTGCTGGAATTATACGAAAGCAAAAACTTTGCAGATTATGATACTGAGTTAATGCGGAATATCTATCAGATGGTACCAATGGAGCTGTACGTGGATTATCCATATGCATGGCTGCATGCCATTATGGATAATTTCAATAATCTGCAGGATATATTTTATGGAAAGCAGCTGCTGGAGGGCTTTCTACATGCGCTGCATAGCGGAAGCCTGCATGAGGATGAGAAGCTGCTGCAGGGGGAGGTGGAGCTGATTCTGGCATATTCCCGCTATAACAATCTACATGAGATGAGCCGCTATTTTAAGCGGTCAAAAACTCTGCTGCGTAATCAGACCTCACGAATCAGCAATCCGGAAATCATATCAACCTTCGGCAGTCCGCACAATCTGTTTTTATATCATCGAAAACCGGGAGATATCCAGAGAATCGTCAATATCCTACATAAGGACCTGCATTACTACTTTGAAATTACCAATAACTCAAATGGTGGTTTAATGGAACAGGCATCCGCTGAACAGCAGCTGGAAAGCGCCCGCTTTGCGGAAAGCATACATACAGCATGGGAAGCATACTACATTGCTGAGCATTACCGTCAGAAATGGATCTGTGTATCCTCGCTGTTTACAATTGGAAGAGCCGCATATCATCTTCGTGATCATACTTTACTGCAATTTGTTCATCAACAGCTGGCTGCTCTGCGGGAAAAGGTGATCCTGCCGCCGCTTCTTTCGGAAATCGATCTTGCACAGGCCTATTTATATATTTTATCCGGTGAATATGAAAAAGTTGCTGAATGGATCCAGGAGGGGAGAAAAGGAAATCTGCTTCAGGGAGCTACCCTGTATTCTTCTATTGTTTATGGCATGTATTTGATAAAGATTCGTAATTATGCAAAGCTGCGTGTTGTGGCATCCCTGCTGGAAAGTCAGGCGCATGAAAGAAAGCAGATGTTTGGAACGATATATGCGCTGTTGTTCTATTGCATATTGCTGGAGGAGGAAAATCATCAGGAACAGATCGTAGAGGCTGTTCATCACATAATCGAAATCTGCCAGCCGGATGGCATTATGACAGTCATACTGGAAATTGGAAAGGATGTATTTCTTTCATGCAGCGACAGCTGGAGATGGAGAAAGCTGAAACAGCTGCTGGAGGAGCATCGCGATTATAACAGCTATGGGCTGACAGAAAGAGAGCTGGAGCTGGTAAACTATGTGTTAAAGGGATATAGTCGAAGGGAGATGGCTGAGGCCAGCGGATTAAAGGAGAATACGGTCGCATCGTATATGAAAAGGCTATATCGCAAAGTAAAGGTTCACAGCCGCAAAGAGCTGAAAGAGCTGTTTATGAAGTGATTGATAACCTGTGCTTTAACCGAAGGCGTAACGGTATTTCGTGCTTGTCTGTAAATTGACAAGGAAAAGCTGTTAACGGATTTTAAGGTTTCTCTTCGTGATCGGGTATCTCATGGTATCATCTGCAGCACTCGCAAAAGCACTTGCCGTATTTTTTACGATTGCTCTCATTCACTCAGCAACGCATATATTCGAAGGGAAAGCATCTATTCCTACATTTTATTCTTTGCAATTCAGCCGTTCAATGATATAGTATATAAGGATATTTATGCGTTTTTCAGGCATAATGAGAGAAAGAACTCGTAGGAGGTATAGTATGAGTGTAATGATAGAACGCCTTGAAGGAATGGTGAACCGTTATCATGAAATCAATGAAATGATGATGTCACCGGAAATCGTAACCGACAGCAGGATGCTGGCCAAGCTGGGACGTGAGCAGGCCGATCTGACTCAGGTGGTGGAAACCTATACGGAATATAAAAACAGTGTGAGTGCTCTGGAGGATGCCAAGGCGCTTTTGCTGGAGGATGACAAGGAAATCAAGGAAATGGCGAAAATGGAAATCGAGGAGCTGGAGCCTAAGATTGAGGAATATCTGGAAAAGCTGGAAATTCTACTGATACCAAAGGATCCCAATGATTCTCATAATGCCATCGTGGAGATCCGCGGGGCAGCCGGTGGAGATGAAGGAAATATCTTCGCAGGTGACCTGTACCGGATGTACAGCAAATTTGCAGAGAGTCAGGGCTGGAAGATAGAAATCGTAGAAATGGATGACTGTGAAGCAGGCGGCTTCTCCCTTGTCTCCTTTATGGTCAAGGGGGACGGCGTTTATGGAAAACTGAAGTTTGAATCCGGAAGTCATCGTGTACAGCGCGTTCCCAAGACAGAAAGTCAGGGGCGTATCCATACCTCTACAGCAACCGTTCTGGTAACACCGGAAATCGAACCGGAGGATTTTGATATTGATATGAACGACCTGGAAATGGAAACCATGCGTGCCAGCGGAGCCGGAGGTCAGCATATCAATAAGACCGATTCCGCAGTTCGTATTGTGCATAAGCCTACCGGAATTACGGTTAAGTGTCAGGACGGACGTTCACAGCATGAAAACCGTGCAACTGCATTGATGACAATCCGTTCCCGTGTGTATGAGGAGCATCAGCGTAAGCTGGAAGAAGAGCAGGGTATCGAACGCCGGAACAAGATCGGCACCGGAGATCGTGCAGAAAAAATCCGTACTTATAATTATCCGCAGAATCGTGTAACTGATCATCGTATCGGATATACCGTGAATCAGCTGGATCGCATTATGGAAGGCAGAATGCAGGATCTGCTGGATGCATTACTGAGTGCGGATCAGCAGGCAAAGCTGGCAGGGGAGAAATAATGAGCAGCTATCATTCCGTGCTGAAGAATGCTCAGGCGCGTATGGAGGAAGCCGGCTATGGCGAACAGTCTGCCCTGCTGTATATGCTGGAGCTGACGAATAAAGAAGCGCACAATCTGTATATGGAATTCGATGAGGAAATGCAGCCGGAGCTGGAAGAACTCTATGAAGAAGGTATTCAGCGCCTTCTCACCGGTATTCCTCTCGGACATGTTCTTGGTTTTGAATGGTTTTACGGCTATCGCTTTACCGTAAATGAGGATGTTTTGATTCCGCGCCCGGAAACGGAAGAGCTGGTCGCAAATATTCTGGCAGCCTATGATGAGCATTTTTCCAATCAGGATAATGTGATGGCGGTGGATATCGGAACCGGCAGCGGTGCGATTGCGGTTTCTTTGAAAAAGGAAGAACCGAATCTGCATATGATGGCAACGGATATCAGTGAACAGGCTGTAGCTGTTGCGAAAAAGAATGCGGATGATAATGAAGCAATCGTCAATTTCATGATTGGAGATATGTTACAGCCGCTGATTGACCGCAATCTGAAGGTGGATATTCTAATTAGTAATCCTCCCTACATACCGCGTGAGGAGGAAATGGAGCACAGTGTTGTGGACTATGAACCGCACGTGGCGCTATTTGGAGGAGAGGACGGCTTGAAATTCTATCGCATTATCTTTGAAAATGCCGCAAAGGTGTTGAAGGAACGTGCTGTGATGGCGTTTGAAATGGGCTATAACCAGAAGGAAGCGCTAAGTGAAGAGGCGAAGAAATATTTTCCAAATGCAAGAATTGAGGTTCTTAAGGATATGTCCGGTAAAAACCGGATGCTGTTTGTTTATTTGAATATGGAACACTGAGGGTACTTGAAAGAGTATCCTTTCTTTTTGCTGTTTTCGTCTGAATGCCTGTGGTACAGCACTGCGGAATGACTGTTACAGCATATAGCTCCAGTTAAGAGCGTTTATAAATCATGATGGCGGACAACAAGATGCGAACGTTCCGGATAAGGTGCATGCCAGAAAAAGCAGCCCATGTATTATGAATCACGCGGCATCTGAGAGTTTTTTCTTATCTCAGTGATGTTCAGTGTAACTGCGCATGCATGGAAGTGTTATACATGTACATACTGGATATGGAGGTATATACAATGATGAAAAAGATTGATCACCGCAATATGGGAAGAAGCTGTCTCGGCTGGCTGGACAGCTGGTTTCACTTTTCCTTTGCGGAATATTACAATCCGAAAAATATGCATTACGGTGTGCTGCGGGTAGTTAATGATGATACGATACAGCCTCATACCGGCTTTGAAACCCATCCGCATCGGGATATGGAAATCATAACCTATGTGATTGAGGGGGAGCTGACCCACGCCGACAGCATGCAAAATGTATCAACACTGAAACGTGGGGAAATACAGTACATGAGTGCGGGTACCGGAGTTTTCCACAGTGAGAAAAACGACGGGGAGGAAATATTACGTCTGCTTCAAATCTGGATTTTGCCTGATCGAAGCGGTTATACTCCGCAGTATGGTGAAGCACGCATTCCATGGGAGGCTCGCGAAAACCGTTTGCTGCATATCGTAAGTGGTCATAAGAATACAGCTTATGTGAAAATCCATCAGGATATGGATATTTATGTCAGTGCTTTATCTTCCAGAAAGGAGCTGGATATTCCGGTAGAGCCTTCCCGTCAGGTATATCTTATTGTTATAGAAGGTGAGGTGGAGTGTAATGATATTTGCTTACAGCAGCGCGATGCTGTGGAAATTGATGAAAGCTTCTGCATCAAGACACTGCAGGGAGCTCATGTCATTCTATTTGATATGGCAAGGGAGGTTTATTTCCAGGAATGACATGAATTGCATAAAGTGGAGGAGATAAGATTTCAGGGCTGCCGCTATAGGAGCATTGTGTGATTTTATAATTAACTATAGGTTATTTCAGAGAAATGTCAAAAAATTTAGGAGTTTTAAAAAAAGAAACCGTATGTAATAGTGGAGGTAGCAGTATGGACACAAGGACATGTGTGCTGAAATGAAGGGGAAGTACATACGGATCAGATCGTAGCGTACCTGATGTTTCTGACGCTGATCTATATGATCGAACGGCAGAGCCGGCGGTAACGCAGTGAAGTAAATGATCAATTTCTGTGGCAGTCCTTATCCTGCATGTGGAAATCTTGCACACCCCTTCTGTCTCAGACCTCTGTAAAAAAAGAGAGTGCTTGCTTGCCGGCGACACTCTCTTTTCAGCCCTTAAAGGCTTTCTGTCTCAGTACCTAAAGTATAGAAAAAAATGAATAAAAAGTCAATGCTTTTCCTTGCTTTCTATAAGTGTATTTTGGAATTGGTGTATTCAGCTTTGAGTACGATGGCAGGCACAGGACTATTCAAATCTCTGTTATTTTTTAATATGTATAATATGAAGTTCCATGTGTTGATTTTCAATGCCTTACACTAGACTCTTATGATTAACTTGAACATAAATTGTCCACAGATACGTATTTTTTCACCTGTGGTTAATCAGTACGCAAATGCGGTAAGGTCGTAGGGGATGTATAGGAACTGCATGATAAGATGGATGTACTACAGCTATAATAGGTACGATGATTTTGTAATTAACTATAGGTTATTTCAGAGAAATGTCAAAAAATTTAGGAGTTTTAAAAAAAGAAACCGTATGTAATAGTGGAGGTAGCAGTATGGACACAAGGACATGTGTGCTGAAATGAAGGGGAAGTACATACGGATCAGATCGTAGCGTACCTGATGTTTCTGACGCTGATCTATATGATCGAACGGCAGAGCCGGCGGTAACGCAGTGAAGTAAATGATCAATTTCTGTGGCAGTCCTTATCCTGCATGTGGAAATCTTGCACACCCCTTCTGTCTCAGACCTCTGTAAAAAAAGAGAGTGCTTGCTTGCCGGCGACACTCTCTTTTCAGCCCTTAAAGGCTTTCTGTCTCAGTACCTAAAGTATAGAAAAAAATGAATAAAAAGTCAATGCTTTTCTATAAGTGTATTTTGGAATTAGTGTATTCAGCTTTGAGTACGATGGCAGGCACAGGACTATTCAGATTTGTTTTTTTATTATGAAGTTCCATGTGTTGATTTTCAATGTCTTAATCTGGACTGTATTTTCTTACAAAACAACTGGCTAATAATTGCAGTAAGCAAGCAGAATACGTAAGTGAATCCTATTGAATCTATACGAAAATCTGTGTGTAATAAAAGAAAATCTGTTTTCTGGAAACAAGGATTACCTTATGCAGAAGAATCGGTAAAACGGAGCGCTTACAGTGCTCACTAGAACGAATACAAACGCAAAATATAAAAAAATCCCTGTTCATACGTTTGAAAATATTCTATAATATAACCCGAATGAGGACATATTCGGATTGGGTTTCTCATGAGATTATAGGCTGTGGGATGCATTGGAAATGAAGGAAGGAATCATCATGAAATATAACAATTCACGTCTCAGCTTGAAACAGCGCTGGATGTCATTTGCGCTCTGTATTCTTATAGCACTGCTAGCTGGCATATTTGCACTCTATTCATATATAGAAGCATATCCATTCTGGACGAGTGCATGCAGTCTGCTCGTCTGCGCTATTATGCTATTCATAGCAATTTTCCTGCTTCGTCTGAATATGAGAAGAAAACGAATTCAGCGGGAATTTGTAAGTGAGTTCGATAAGGAAATACGTAAAAAGGAGCATATGTGTCCACACTGCGGGGCCCTGATGGGATCGGGAAATACCTGTGCAAAATGTGGCTATAAGGGACATTAGGAAAGGAAATCGTATGGTTGATGTTATCGTAATTGGCGGGGGTCATGCAGGAGTTGAGGCTGCGTTGGCCTGTGCCCGTTTGAAGAAAACGACAATTCTATACTCTATGCATATTGATATGATTGCATCCATGCCATGCAATCCGAGTGTTGGAGGTCCTGCAAAGGGAATCGTCGTGAGAGAGATTGACGCACTTGGCGGTGAAATGGGAAAAGCTGCCGATGCGACTGCATTGCAGTTTAAAATGCTGAATACAACGAAGGGACCGGGTGTTCAGTGTCTTCGCGTACAATCGGATAAGCTGGAATATAAGCGCTATATGCAAGACAAGCTATTACAACAGGAGTACCTGGAAATCCGTGAAATGTGTGTGGAAGAGGTGCTGGCTAAGGATGGCAGGGTAAGCGGCGTTCGTCAAAAGGATGGAACCGTTGTGAACTGTCGTGCTTTGATTATGACAACAGGTACATTTATGAGCAGTACGGTTCTGGTTGGGCATACTTCTACCTTAAGCGGTCCTGAGGATGAGCCAACAACGGAGAATTTGTCACAGAGTCTTCGTAATCTGGGGATTGAAACCTTTCGATTGAAAACTGGAACACCTGCCCGTGTACGAACGGCGTCCATTGATTTTTCAAAAACCGCAGTACAGCCGGGAACGGATGAATTTATCTGCTTCTCTGAGGATACAAAGGAAATTCGTCCATTTGATCAGCAGGCTGTCTGTTATCTTACCTACACGACGGCAAAGACGCACGACATTATCAACAGCAATCTGAAACGCTCTGCTATGTATTCCGGATTGGTGAAGGGAGTGGGACCGCGTTATTGTCCCAGTATTGAGGATAAGCTGGTACGTTTTGCGGATAAAGAGCGTCATCAGATTTTTCTGGAGCCGGAAAGCGAGTCGCTGGATACGACCTACGTACAGGGCTTCTCTACCTCTATGCCGTACGATGTACAAGAGGCTATGCTGCATTCTCTGCCTGGTCTGGAAAACTGCACTATTGAAAAATATGCCTATGCGATTGAATATGATGCCATAGATCCGCTGCAATGCAAGCCGACCTTGGAAAATAAAATCATTGAGAATTTATATACTGCTGGACAGATCAACGGTACTAGTGGATATGAGGAAGCTGCGGCACAGGGGCTGATGGCAGGAATTAATGCAGTTCGCAAGCTGGATCACAAGGAACCTTTAATCCTGCATCGTGATGAAGCCTATATCGGTGTCATGATTGATGATCTGGTGACAAAGGGGACAAAGGAGCCGTATCGTCTGCTTACTTCCCGTGCTGAATATCGGCTGCTGCTACGTCATGATAATGCAGACGCAAGACTAAGCGAATATGGGTATGAGACAGGTCTGATCAGCGATGAGCGTTATGCACGATATCAGAAGAAAATGCAAAATATCGAAGAAATGATTTCCTATCTTGCAGGTGTTCGGTTTACACCAAAATCAACAGTTAATGGATTGCTGGAACGGCTAGGACTGGATGTGCTGAAGGAGGGGATCAGTGCTGCAGAGCTGCTGAAGCGACCGGGAATTACCATCGCACTTTTAGAGCCCTATCTGGAACGCGAATTTGATCCTGCGATTGCGAAGCTTGTGGAAATCGAGATTCGCTACGAGGGATACATAAAAAAAGCCAAGCGTGATGCGGAACATCTGCGGGCGATGGACAAGGTATGCCTGCCTGAGCGGTTTGACTATGATCAGGTGGTGAATCTGTCACTGGAGGCAAGACAGAAGCTGAATAAGGTACAGCCTCTGACGATGGGACAGGCCTCCCGTATTTCAGGTGTGAATCCTGCGGATATTGCAGTCCTTGCTGTTTTTATGGAACAGCTAAAGCGCACATATGAAAAGAAGAGCGGATAAATAAAATGAATTAAAAAATACGATGTTCTTAAGCCTGTAATGATCTTGCGTTACTGTCAGGCAAAAGGAAATCGTATTTTTTCATAGGATAATGGGAAATCTTATAATAAATTTAGATTCACTAGCCTCAGGGAGGCTAGACCGTTGCTAAGACTAACGCCACGAGCAGAAGTGTATTTAGATCCACTAGCCTCAGGGAGGCTAGACCAAACTCATTATAGTTATCAAACCATTCTTCCTATTTAGATCCACTAGCCTCAGGGAGGCTAGACTGACCAGCCGGAATTTACTGTTTCTTTTTCATAATTTAGATCCACTAGCCTCAGGGAGGCTAGACGGCGGGCGGGTCCTGCGGGTCATCCGCAAATAACTATTTAGATCCACTAGCCTCAGGGAGGCTAGACTGCAAAAGAGATCGTGGACAAGATAGTAGAGTGGATTTAGATCCACTAGCCTCAGGGAGGCTAGACGCATCCAATGATGATAAGCAGGCATCGTTGATATGATTTAGATCCACTAGCCTCAGGGAGGCTAGACTGGGAGTTATATGCGACCCGGTTGTTTTGCTGGAATTTAGATCCACTAGCCTCAGGGAGGCTAGACATTCTCATATTTATCACTGTTTTCAACTCTTGTTATATTTAGATCCACTAGCCTCAGGGAGGCTAGACAATCTGGCAATCTCATTTTGTCGCACAAACTAAAATATTTAGATCCACTAGCCTCAGGGAGGCTAGACTTCATGAATCTGAAACCGCAGGTCTTCAAATACATTTAGATCCACTAGCCTCAGGGAGGCTAGACTTTACGGATCCATATATATAAAGCGCTGATGACCATTTAGATCCACTAGCCTCAGGGAGGCTAGACGCACTTACAGACCGGAATGACCGGAGAGGAAAAGATTTAGATCCACTAGCCTCAGGGAGGCTAGACTGTGGATTGGTACTCAATCACAGACAGGACAAGATTTAGATCCACTAGCCTCAGGGAGGCTAGACGAGCACTTTAGCGAGGAGCAGCATCGCATTCGGGATATTTAGATCCACTAGCCTCAGGGAGGCTAGACTTGATGTAAAATTATACTTATAACTACACCCAGAACATTTAGATCCACTAGCCTCAGGGAGGCTAGACGTACTCCATGTAATCGCATATACTGCCTATCACATTTAGATCCACTAGCCTCAGGGAGGCTAGACCGTGAAAAATCCCATGAAATCCCCTAAATGAAACAAATTTACACAATTATAAAACTTTGGTTAATGAAAATTGCGTTGAAATTGTTACATTTGTGCGGATTTGAATAAAATGATGCGCGAACCTCCCAGGGAATTCATGTGAGCTTATGGTTCGCGCTGGATTATTTAATGGGATAACCATCTACTAGTATTATAACAGAAAAAACTCCGAATACATAAAAAGGATACATTCCAGTATGAAATAAAAATCGTATTGACCTCATAGGAAAATAACTGGACGGTTCATAATGAATATCATCCATTTGCTATCAGCGCTTTATTGAAACGGGATATGAGAAACCATGCTGCAGTGTATATTCTTCCAGACACAGATTTTTACGGTACATTTCTGTAGCGGCTTCAGTTCCTACATAACGGAAATGCCACGGTTCATTTGCTGTCCCTGTTATATTTGTTTTATTCTCGGGATAACGTAAAATGAATCCGTATTTGTGAGCATTTTTAACTACCCATTGGTATTCCGGTGTGTCTCCGAATACCGCATATGTGCCGTCCATGACACTTTGACTGGTTAAATCCACACTCAATCCGAGCTGATGCTCACTACAGCCGGGCTCTGCTACCAGCTTCACAACTGTCTGTACACCATAGGTCACCATATATTCATCATACACCTGCTGCTGTTCGTTATAAGGCCGATACGCACTGTTAATAGCTAGAATAAGCCCCTGCTTTTTCGCATCCTTATACATGCTTTCCAAAGCGTCTGCCGCATCCTTTCGCATTAGATTGTTTCCGTCATTGTGAGCTACGGGGATTTGAACAGCTGTTAAATTTTCAGGAACGTAGGTTTTCGGTACATAAAAGCCTCTTTTGATCATCAGTAATAGATGTTTTGGGTCATCAAGTGAATAGGATCGCTGAATTGTGATTGGTGCTGAAGAGTTTATGGACGCATATGAAATACGCATTACTGCTTCAAGAGGCTTTAAGCCTGATTTCAGATAGTCAGGGACATCCTCCAGTATACGTCCGTTTATATAGATATAAGGTTGAATCTGTTTCCAGGTCAGCTTCTTATCCTTTATTGTTTTAAAATCAGCAAGACTGGTCTTTTTCATCAGTGTACGAAGGGTTGGCTGATCAAACCCCTGGCTGCGTAAGGCTTGATAATAGTCTGCATAAAACTGATCAACATAAGCGACAGCTTCTTTTTTATCAGCGCCATTCTCTGCATATAGTTCATAATCCAGATAATGCTTATTGTTTTTCATCCGGTTCCATTTCGATATATCAATGTCTGACGCAAAGGATACATACTCATCGATCTCCTGTGCACTTAATGTCATTATAATATTGCGTTCATCCCAGTCATACCCTTTAAAAGCCAGCTGAATACGAGTTCGGTTTATGATTATCAGACTGACAGCTATACATATAAGCAGCACAATGACGGCTGCGATTTTTACTTTTCGTTTGACTCTTTTTCTTCTTTTCATACTTATATCTCCTAAAATTTCATAGTTAATAATACCATAAAATTTTACTGAAAACGAATAAAATTAAAATTTATACGATTTGTATTTATTTATGTTAATATTTACAGAAAAAGAGTTCTTGAATATACAAAATTGGTTTGCATGAACATAGGGAGAGGCTGATGGAACAAAGGTGAATCGCAATAGGCAGCCTGATATCTCTCTCCTTTTAAACACAGATGAACAGGAAAATCTGACTGTATAAACGTATAAGAGCTTCTTTCTTTTATGTTTCCAGCATCAGGGCGTATGAAAGATGTTCATTCCAGCATATTCTTATGGAATTCTGGTCGTGTTTACGATTCGGCGAATTCTGTTGAAGTACTCCGGATCATTATCCTCTTTGATGGCGTACAGTGTGAAGAGGGTATCCATCAGCATCAGCTGGGAAACACTGGAGGAAATCGCCTCCGGACGAAATTTTGTCTCCTCTGAAATGGAAAATAGAAAAACATCACTTTTCCGGGCAAGAGGGGATGCGGCGTTGCTGGTAACAGATATGATTGGGACACCGCGCTCCTTCAGGATATCCACAATACGCAGAACATCCTTGTTTCTTCCGGTATGCGATACGATTAGGGCACAGTCCTTTTCACTCAGCCTTCCTGCATACATCAGCTGCATATGGTAATCCAGTGAAAACTGGCAGTTTAAGGAGGTTCGCAGAAACCGCTGATAGGCACTGTGTACAATGACGGAGGAAGCTCCCATTCCAAACAGTCCGCAGGTTTTTGCTCTTCCAAGCAGGTGTACGGCCTGTTCAAGAGAATCCTGATTCAATACCGCCATTGTTGAGGAAAGCGAGGTAATACCGCTTTGAAAGGTAGCCTTTGCGATATTCATTGCTGTGTCGTTCTCATCAAGGGACGCAAAAAACGATTCACTCAGATGATCAAATGGTTCACTCAGCTGCAGCCGCATTTCCTGATAGTTGCTATAGCCGACCTTTTTGGTGAATCGGGAGATAGCAGACATGGATACATCAATATCCTCTGCCAGCTCCTGAATGGATAAGTGTCTGGCGGTCGTTGCATGCTCCAGCAGATAATCGGCAATTTTTTTCTCCGTTTTACTCAAACCGTAATAATGACCCTTCACCCGTCCTGCAAATTCCATACTCATACATACACCCCGTTTCTGATACTTATATTATAACAGATATTGCGAAATGTGGTGTTATATTGGAAATTATTTTCAGCTATTGAAAAATTATTTTATATATTAAATCAAAATATGAAAATATTACCTGTCTGATTAACAGTGGATTATCCCGGATTACGAATGAAATGTGAAAATAAACGATATGATTTTTTTTCAACATAAATGAAAATAAACCTGAATATAATGGGATATATGAAGCTTTATCCTCAAGCTGTCACCGACGCATCCCAACTTGCGTTTACACGGATATAAACATTTCATAAATTGGAAATTATTTGCAAAATATGATTGACAATATGGAAATTATTTTTATAATAGATGGTGTAAGCGCTATCTGCTGATGCGGATTGAGTGCACGGAAAGGAGATGAAGGAATGGAAGCAGGTTTAATCGGTTTGGGGAAAATGGGTCTTCATATTGCTATGAACATGCAGAGCAGTGGAATTCGTGCCTATGGGTATGACATACAGACAGGACCCCAAAAGCAGGCAAAAGCGAAAGGAATTCCGATTGCAAAAACGCTGCAGGAGCTGATTGCTGTTCTGCAGAAACCGCGTATAATCTGGCTGATGCTTCCGGCAGGGGACATAACCGAAAGCATGGTACACCAACTTGCAGAGTTGCTGGAGGAAGGGGATTACGTGATCGACGGGGGAAATTCATTTTACAGAGATTCGATACGGAATTATGAATTTCTAAAAAAGAAAAAGATACATTTCTATGATGCAGGAACCTCCGGCGGTATTCGCGGTGCCCTTGAGGGAGCCAACTTTATGATTGGGGGTGAACGTGAGCACTTTGCAGTTATCGAAGAGCTGATTCAACGCATTGCTTCGGATCAGGGGTATCTGTATGCCGGTGATGCGGGAAGTGGTCATTATCTGAAAATGGTGCACAATGGAATCGAATATGGCATGATGCAGGCCATAGGAGAGGGCTTTGAGCTATTACAGCACAGTCCCTATCCCTATGATAATGCACAGGTCGCAGGATTGTGGAATCACGGCTCTGTCATTCGAAGCTGGCTCATGGAGCTGGCTGAGGAGGCATTCAGAGAGGATGAAAAGCTGGATGCCGTGAAGGGAATCATGTATGCATCCGGAGAAGGACAATGGACAGTGGAGGAGGCAATGCGCTGTAAAGTCAGCGTTCCGGTAATATCCACAGCCCTGATGATGCGCTATCGCTCGTTGTATGAGGATACCTTCACAGGGAAAGTCGTCGCATCACTGAGAAAGGGATTTGGCGGTCACAAAACCGCAGAATGATGTACACGTTCAAGGAGGCAGAAATATGCAAATCACGATTGTACAGGCAGTAGTTATTTCCATCTGGATCGGTCTGGTTATGTCACGTTCATTTTTGGGAGGTGCCACAACGACACTGCGCTTTACCCCAATGATGACCGGACTGATCGTCGGTCTCGTATTCGGCCGTGTCGCTGAAGCGATGATTATCACCGCAGCGATTCAGCTGATCTATATGGGGGTCTTTTCTCCGGGAGGTCAGATGCCCTCCGAGCCTGCCATTGCCGCAGCCATTGCTGTACCGGTGGCATTGCTTGGAGATATGAAGCCGGAGGCAGCTATCGCCGTTGCTGTACCGGTTGGACTGCTCGGTTCCTATCTGTATCAGTTCCGCTTTTTCGTCAACACCTTCGTTATGCAGAAATTCACGGATAAATACGCAAAAAGTGCCAACGATAAAATGCTTACAATATCTATCATTTTCATTCCGATCCTGGTGGCCTTTCTGATTTTTGTTCCTTTCATGTTCGTATCTCTGTATTATGGAGCACCGGTTATCGCGGATATCGTACAATCCACATCCGGAAGCATCCTCTTCCATATTCTGGAGGTAATCGGAGGCGGACTGGCATCCATCGGTATCGCTGTTACGATTTATGTAATCGGAAAAAAGAATTATATTGCTTTCTTCCTGCTTGCCTACTTTGTCGCTGTCGTATTAAAGAGTCTGAATATCACAATGATTACGTATGCAATCATTGGTACCATCATCGCCTTTATCTTCGTTCTGTCTAAAACAGAGGCTGTGAGCATGTTCTCCGCTTCCGGAATCAATACTGCAGACAACGAGGAAGAGGATGACTATTAGGATGAAGTTATGGAAAGGTGGATACAATTATGAGTGAAATGCTGCAGAAAAGCGTGAATCTGGAACCGGAAGCAATAACGAAAAGGGATGTCAGCCTTGCATGGCTGCGCTTCTATTTCGCCAATGAGATTCCGCATTCCTTTGATAAATATATTGCACCGTCTCTGATGTGGGCGCTGATGCCGATTCTGAAAAAGCTGTATAAGGACAAAAAGGATTTATCTGAGGCCTACCAGCGTCATCTGCTGTTCTTCAATACACAGATATCGTGGGGTGGAGGTACCATAACAGGAATCATGGCTTCCCTGGAGGCAGCTCGTGCGCAGGAGGTGTATATGGATACACCCGTCACAATTGACGATGATCTGATTTACAACACGAAGGCCGGTTTGATGGGAGCACTGGCTGGTATCGGGGACTCCATTGACTCCGGTACGATTCAATATATCTTTATCGCCATCGCATTGCCGTGGGCACAGCAGGGAAACGCAATCGGCGCCTTGTTTCCGTTCGTCATGTTCTCCTTGTATCAGCTGGTTATCGGCTATTACTTCGCACAGCTGGGCTTCAAGCTGGGGCGCACAGCTGCCACTGAGGTCGTCGGTACGAAGATGCAGATCATTATTGAAGCGCTCTCGATTCTGGGACTGTTCATGATGGGGATTCTGGCAGCCAACTATGTCAAGGTATCCTCTACGCTGGCCTTTACCCTGTCCGGTAAGAAATTCGTAATTCAGGAAATCCTTGACGGTGTGATGCCGGGGATTTTGCCGCTGTTGACTGTGGGGCTGGTATATTTCTATTTCACTAAAAAGGGTTTGAATGTCACGAAGGCACTGATCGGTCTGACGATTATCCTCGGCGTACTGGCCGGCTTTGGCATTCTGTAACATTAAGGAGGAACTGTTATGGGTAAGGTAGTGTTGGCACGTGTGGATGCAAGACTGATTCACGGACAGGTTATGACGAGTCTGTCAAAATCCGCTGGGGCAACTGCGATATTTGTCGCAGATGATCCAGCGGCACACGATCCGTTTACAAAGAACATCATTCTTGGTGCAGGCTCACGCACCGGCCTGAAGGTACGGGTTTTGAAGGAGGACGGTGCTGTACGATACTGGAATGACCGGCAGTACGATGACTATCATGTCATTCTGCTGACCAAGAGCATTGAGGTGATGGCAGATATCATACGGGGAGGAGTGCCGATGAAAGAGCTGAATCTTGGCGGTATTCCACAGAAGCCGGGACTGACCTCAATCATTAAGGAGGTCGCAATCAACAAAGAACAGCTAAAGATTTTGCAGGAGCTGGAACAAGACTATGGCATTGATGTATATTTTCAGGCGATTCCATCCTCACGCCGTGTATCTTTAAAAGAGGCTGCACGCCTGTTTGAGGAGCATTCCGCATGATTGGGATGCTGCTGGTCAGCCATGGAAGAATGGCGGAAGGAATGCTGGACAGCCTGGAGCTGATTATGGGAAGCTGTGACCGGATGCACACGGTTTCTCTTTGCGCAGGTGAGGATTTTGAAAGCTTTCGTGCAAAGGTCATGGAGGCTATACGACAGCTGGACAGTGGAGATGGTGTACTGGTATTTGTCGATCTTTACGGAGCTTCTCCGTTTAATGCGTCTGTTTATGCAGCGGCCCGAATGGCGCAGGAGGGAATAAGTGTCCGTGTGCTTGCCGGTATGAATCTGGCAATGCTGCTGGAAACCGCGGCAATGCGGGCATCCTCCTCCCTGCAGGAGCTTGTTGCGATTGCGGAGGCGGCTGGTCGGGATGGCATCAGTGAGCCGTTGGTGGTGAAGGAAGAAGAAAACGGGGAGGACTACTGATGAAAAAGGTTTTGATTACTCCGCGTTCCTTTGGAAAATATAATCGCGAGGAGCTGATAGAAAAGCTTCGACAGCATGGAATTGAACCCGTCTTCAATCCTTACGGAACGATTATGAATGAGCAGCAGATGCGCAGTGCACTTCAGGATATGGACGGACTGATTGTCGGTGTTGATCCGGTGAGTGAGGAGGCTCTGAGGCAGGCACCCAGACTGCGGGCTATCGCAAAGTACGGAGTCGGTATCGATAACATCGCCTGTGCATATGCGCAAGAAAACGACATCGCCATAAGCCGCACTGTGAATGCGAATGCCAATGCGGTTGCGGATTACGCCATGACTTTGTTGATGAGTGTGGCACGGCGTGTTGTGGAAATTGATGAGGGCTGTCATCACAATGACTGGTCCAAAAAGGAAGCATTGGATATCTATGGAAAAACGATCGGTGTACTCGGACTGGGGGCTATAGGGAAGGGGGTCGTGCAGCGTGCCAGCGGCTTTGACATGCATATCTATGGATATGACATCATGAGGGATGATGCCTTCTTGAATAAATATAATGTATGCTTTACAGATGTGGATACAATCATACGGGAATGTGACTTCATTTCTCTACACCTTCCACTGACGCAGGAAACACGTCATATCCTGAATAAGGAAAATCTGAATCGTGCGAAAAGTAATCTGATTATCGTCAATACGGCCAGAGGAGGACTGCTGGATGAGGATGCGCTGTATGAGCTGTTGAAGGAAAGGAAGCTTTACGGTCTGGGGCTGGATGTTTTTGAGCAGGAGCCGCCGCAGAATTCCAAGCTCCTGACACTTCCCAATGTGATTGTGAGCTCGCATACGGCCGCTTCCACACAGGAGGCTATTAACGCCATGAGCCGTATGGCGGTGGAAAATCTGATTTGTTCGCTGGAGGCATAGAGATACGTATCAATTACAGGATAAGGAGGAGCGTATGGATAAGACAACTTTGCTGGCTGAGCTGAAAAAACAGAGGCTGGTAGCAGTCATTCGCGGTAAGGATGAAGAGGAAGTCACAAACATTGTGGATGCTGTATATCGCGGTGGAATACATTTCATGGAAATCACATATACAATACCACAGGCAGAACAGGTGATTGCGCATTTATGCAAGGCATATGAGCATTGTGATGATATCATTATCGGAGCAGGTACCTGTCTGGATATCGTATCTGCACGCATGGCAATTTCTGCGGGCGCACAGTTTGTGGTCTGTCCGCATCTGGATACAGAGGTCATGAAGCTGTGCAACAGCTATCGTGTGCCCTGTTTTCCCGGGGCTGCCAATGTAAAGGATATGCTGGAATGTCTGCGCTATGGGGCAGATGTGATCAAGCTGTTCCCGGGTGATACCTTTGGTCCGAAGGCTGTCAGAGCCTTTAAGGGACCTCTTCCACAGGCGGATTTCATGCCGACCGGAGGGGTGAGTGCTGCCAATCTGACGGAGTGGCTGGATAACGGGGCAGTTGCGGTTGGAACCGGTGGAAGCCTCACGAAGGGAGCTAAAACAGGAGATTTTGAAGCTGTACGCCTGGAGGCGGAAAAGCTGGTGAATATTGTCCGTGTATATGATCAGCGATAAAACAGAGCTTCTTATTTTTGATATGGATGGTCTGCTTGTGGATACAGAGCGCATCTATCTGGAGGGCTGGCTGTATGCCTTGAACAAGCAGCAGGTTGCTATTGCGGAAGCCGTGGTGAAAAGCTGGGTGGGAAAAAGCTTTCATGATACACATGCATATCTGATGCAGGTATGCCATGAGGAAGCATTGTGCACAAGGATTCGTAAGGATCGGGAACAGTATATCTATCAGTGTCTGGAGAATGGTACGCTGTCTGCTATGCCCTATGCACGTGATGCTTTGCAGGCAGCTCGGGAATACGGATACCGGACAGGGCTTGCGACCTCCTCTCTGAAAAAGCGCTCGACTGCCATACTCGCACATCTGGGCCTGCTGTCCTATCTTGACATTCCTGTGTTTGCAGATGATGTAACAAAGCTGAAGCCTCATCCGGATTTGTATCTGGAGGTTTTAAGACGGGCACAGGTTCCCTGTGAGTATGCGGCAGCCTTTGAGGATTCCCTGACAGGTGTACAGGCGGCAGTAGCGGCAGGAATTCAAACCGTGCGGATACCGGATCATCGTTTTATTGATGTGGAGGATACGGCATCGGATGTTGACTGCGCTGAAAATCTGTCGTGTGTGCGAGCAATGCTGGAACAACTGAATACGTGAGGTGACGAAGATGGAGAAGGAAAGCGTAAAGGATGTAATTCTGCGTTATGGCGTGCTTCTTGGAAAAAGAAATACGGAAAGACAGAAAACGGATTTTTTGAGAGCGGCTCAGAAACAGCTGGAGCAGGCCGGATTGCCTGTGGATATCACCTGTGTATCCGCTTCGCTCATGAGGCGGGAGTCTGTAAATATGTATAATCTTTACGCTGGTGATTTCAAAAAAGCGGATGTGGTCTTCATCACGTATTATGATACGCCGCTGTGGCAGTTTTTCCCCAAAGAGCAGAAAGCCTTTGATGCGAACTGGTCAAGGGGAAATTTCCTTCTCCATACCTTGCTGTTTCTATGCTGTATGATTGCGACTGCTGCATTTTTATACCTTACAGTGATTCCCAGTCTTCAGAAGCACGGATTTGCGAGTCTATGGGGAGCGGTGCTTGTACTCGTATGTTTGTTCGGCTTTTATGGGATTCGGCATATGCGTGGAGGAATAGCGGCAGGAAATACAATGGTGCGCAATTCTTCAAGTCTGATTGCCCTGTTTGCTTTGGCCTGTGATCTATCCGAACAGGAAAAGCAGCACGTAGCTTTTGCTATGATTGATGAGGGCACACGTTCTGAGTATGGTCTGCGCATGCTGCAGGAGTATATAGGGAAGAAGCGTATTCAGCGGGTGTATCTGGATTCCATCGGGAATGTCGGAAAGCTGCAGGGATTTGCTGACCGGCATATACTGGAGGGACTTCATGAGAAACTAGCAGAGCATGCGGAATGGCATGATTTGGCAGAGGATAAGCATGCATATGGGGATATTTTGTTAACGTCCGGCAGCTGCGATAATGGATGCGTATCACTGAAAATAGAAAAACGGACAGATAACAGTGATCTGGAACAGCAGGTCATTAAAGTGATACAGGTACTAAAGGCGCTGATGATTTCCTGCGTTTCTTAAAAAGAGGTATATGAACAGGTTAATTTATAGGATACTGAAATTGATGTCATTTGTATTAATTCACCAAATCACACACATGTAAGCTATGCAGAAATGGCTTTGAAGGCCGGAAAGCATATTCTGGTGGAAAAGCCCTTTGCAATGAAAAGCAGTGATGCACAACGTGTTTTTACGCTTGCACAGGAAAAAGGATGCCTTGCATATACCAATCAGAATCGACGATTTGATGCGGATTTTCTTATATTGCAGGATATCATAGAAAGTGGAAAGCTTGGTACGCTCATTGAAATAGAATCTCACTATGATTATTTTAAAACACGCCCCGTTGTAACACAGGATATGATTTTCAATTTGGGTATTCATACGATTGATCAAATGATAGCTCTGTTTGGTATTCCTGATAGAACAGATTATGATGTAAAAGGCATTCTTAATAAAGAAGAGGGAGCCGATGATTATTTTGATATTAAGCTTTATTACGGTAAGCTTAAGGTCTCAGTTAAAACGAGCCTGTTTGTGAAGCTGCCATATCCCAGATTCCTTGTCCATGGCACAAATGGCAGTTTTATGAAATACAGTCAGGGGCATCTGTTCGCAAAATCTGCACAGGAGCCTATCGAGGCTTCCTTTCTGCAGGAACCGGAGGATAACTGGGGAGTATTATCATATATGGATGAATATGGGAATGATATTACGACCCGCATTCCCTCCAGGGTAACGGATTATGGTAAGATTTATGATGACCTGTACGCATGTATTTATCAGGGAAAGGCTCCCTATGTGAAGGCGGAGGAGGTGGTTGCAGTTTTAAACATTGCAGAGGAGGCAGAGAAAGCGGCAGGAAATTGATGATTGCATACCGTTTTTAACTGCGTACTGCTTTCCTTCTCTGTTATAGCTTAAACGGGACTGTTTTCAGAAAATGGCCGTCAATTCATTGATGTTGTGAAAGTAACATAGTATAATAAAAGTAACAACAAGGAGGTCGATTTTTATGGAAAATAAGACCATTATCACCATCAGCAGACAGTTTGGAAGTGGAGGACGTGAAATCGGTAAGAAAATAGCCGACCAGCTGGGAATACCGTTCTATGACAAGGAGCTCATTGAGATTGCTGCCAAAGAAAGCGGTATGGATAAAGAGCTTTTTGAAGAAGATGATGCCCGTACAAGCAAGGGGTTCCGACTCCTGGGTGCCTTGGGATATTCTCTGGGAGGACCATTGTCCACGATAACGGAATTATCATTAAATGATCGCTTGTATCTGGTACAGGAAGAAGTAATCAAGGGTGTGGCCTGTGAGGGATCATGCGTCATCGTCGGACGCTGTGCAGATTATGTGCTGCGGGATCGCAGTGATGTACTGAATGTGTATATTCATGCAGATATGGAGGATCGCAAAGAGCGTGCGGTTCATTCCTATGAGGTGGATGAACGCGATATCGAGGGCAGCATCAAGAAAATCGACAAGCGCCGTGCAAATTATTATGAGTACTATACGGATCGCAAATGGGGTCGTGCAGAGAATTATGATATCAGCATCAATTCCTCTACGTTCGGTATTGACGGCACTGTGGAAATTATTAAGATGCTCGCACAGAAAAAAGCATTATAAGGAATCATGCAGAAAGAAGAACATATAGTATAAAGGGCTGTATGTTCTTTTTCTGTACAAAATGTGAAGGCTTACGAAAGATATGCGTAAACCCACAATTTCACAAGATTGTTTGACAACATACGCGGCGAGTGTTGTTATACTACAGGTAGAAAGACACAAGGAGGTTTCTGTTTATGCAATGGAAATTGACTCACAGGCACAATCATGAGTGCATTGAAAATAAAGGCGGTAAAACACTCAGCTATGATCCCAATCTCGGTATTCAGATTATCGAGCAGGACGGCTTTGCGTTTAAAGATCTGGATAATAACGGAAGGCTTGATCCTTATGAGGACTGGCGTCTGCCACTTACACAGCGAATTCAGGATTTCACCAGCCGGTTTGTTTTATGGCAGGAGGGGGACTGCCTGTATTATCGCAAGGGAAGGATCGAGCTGTCCAGAGAATTCTGTGACTGGATGAAAAATTGTGACTGCCGCACAACTATACTGCAGGCTTCTGACCTTTTACAGGAGGATGAGGAATACCTCAGAGAAAACTATATTCTGGCAATGCTGCTGCTGATGTTTGATAATGACTTTGACATGGGAAAGGAAGATTATCTGCTCCAGCTGATTGTACAGAGTATGGATTTGGGAGTTCTGGAAAACATCATCTACTCTATCATGGAGGCTCTAAAAAAATATGTGACAAAACGCTCTGCAGGAGTACAGCAGGAGCTTATCTTATAAACAGCACGAAATTGTGCTGTTTTGTTTTTACATCCGATACACAGTTTCATGTTTGTTCCTGTATTTGATATTACCTATATTTAGTATTGTGGAATACCTTCCTTTTCGTTATAATTCCGCTCATAGAAGAAGTGGAGGGATGTCCTGAAAACCTTTATGCTACACCACCCTAATTGCATGGAATGCGATATGCATTCGTTTGACCCCAGAAAAAAGGCCATACGGACAGCCAGGTCAAATGCCGATTATTGTGACTGTAAAGTCTTGTTGTTGGTTTAAAGCCAGTTTTATGAGTATCGATACTTGTAAGATCAATAAGAGTAGTAAAGGCAGATGTTTGTCGTATAGACTCAGGATATCCCGTATATTTTATTATTATGAACATAGAATCATACAGCACAGCGGATATAACAGGATCAGTATGCACGTTTGCATATGCAGGTATTATACTCACTAAGAAAGTGAGGACATGATGAAAAAAACGATTATTTTTTGTATGGCAGCGGTACTGCTTTTCGGCTGCAGTGTGAAAACGGAGGAAAAGGAAAATTATAGTGATGAAATGAAGATAGCACATACAGTGGATCTGTCAGAAGATGACGGGGCAGACAGTGTGGAGCGTGAGGGTGATCAAAAGGAATCACCATATTTCAAGCATCCGGATTTCTATCATATGAAGTCTACCGATACGCTTACCTTGGTGCCGAAATTTAAAACGATGCAGCAGACGAGTGAATGGAGCTGCGGTGTGGATGCGGCACTCATGGTATTGCAGTATTACGGGAAGCTCGGTAAGCACAATGAGGAAACACTTGCGCAGCTTCGCACAAATAAACTGAAAAGTGAGGCTACCTCTTTACAATCCATGATACAGATTTTCGAAGGTGTTGGAGGGTTTCAGATTCATTCAACGTATGATTACAGGGAAAGCGATTATGACAAAATCAATCTGCGCATGATTCAGGATTATTTAAAAAAAGGTATACCGGTTATGGTGGCATGGAATGACTGGGGAGGACACTGGCAGGTAATCATCGGATATGATACCATGGGGACGGAAACAACACAGGATGATGTTCTTATTGTGGCGGATTCCTATGATACAACAGACCATAATCAGGACGGCTATGGTATTTACCCTGCAGAACGTTTTTATTATAATTGGACGATGTATGATTTCTTTTCAAAGAATTACGGAATAGCGGAAAGAGATAAGCTGTTTATTGCTGTAGAGCCGAAAGCGTAAATGAAGGGAAGCTTTGTGCCTGGATGTGCGGAAGGACACTCGATATTTTAATGAAGGGGCTGCTGTCCTGCTTTAGGCATACTGCAGGTTGACGATTGTAACTGTTGATAGAGCAGAAGAAACAACACCATATCTGTTGCATGTATACAGTCAGATACATCACAGACAGGGAATATTCATAATATGGAAAGCAGGCTATGAACTGAGTATAAGCAAAAAAGACAGAATCATGAACCTGAGAAGGTTCTCAGGCTTGGATTCTGTCTTTTGTTATGAAATGGCAATCATCCTATGCAGATGCAGAGAATAGATGCAGGTCGTGATACTATGCTTTGGATATAAGATATGCATAGCCTTTTTATACATAGCAAGCTGTACCTTATATCGCTGTATGAATTCCGCATCCTCTTTGAGAGAATCTGTCTTGAAATCAAGGATGATCATACGGTCGTTTTGAATGCTGACAAAGTCCATATAGCCATGTAGAATTTGCGATCCGTCCTTAACCATAAACGGCATTTCATGATGGACATCCCCTCTGTATGCCGACAGATAATCCGGATCCTTTCCCAGCTGCAGCAATGTCTGAATATCCCATTCCTTCAGCTCCACCAGCTGCTGATTGGCGACTTGGAGAATAACATCACGACTCCATACCGGAGCCTGAAGTGCCTCTATCATTTTATGCATCATGGTTCCATAATCACTTCCCTGCATGTCATCGTCAAATGTAAACGCAGGCAGCTCCCTTGCCTCCTGTGCGGAAGCGGTTACCAGCTCAATGCTTTTGGATGGCTTTTCATATACCCGGAAAGGATGATCTACGCCTGCCTCTGCCTGCTGCACCTCACTGTGCCAGAGGCGGTGCACCTCCTTTACAGTAAAGAGTGGACTTGGGTTGCATAGAAACGTCTGTAGTATCCATGATGTATAGCCATTGCGGTTGTATACCTGCGACATGCTCAACGGATGCTTATAGGCATCAAGCTCAAGTATACAGTCAACGATATGCATCTGTGTCTGGGCACGGGTGGTTGCCACGTAGAGAATGCGCATCTCCTCCTCCAGCTCTTCCTTATCCTTTTTATGTTCCATGGCGATTCGCGGTATCGTTGTGCGGACATAGCGCTGCGGTAAGTCCATTGCCTTCATTGCCAGCCCGAGCTCGGAGTCACTGATACAGAAATCCTTAAATTCGATCGGTGTCTGCTTATCGGTAGACCATAGGAATACGACGGGGAACTGCAGACCCTTGGACTGGTGGATACTCATAACACGGACCACATCCGCCTCAGCGCCAATCGGAATCGCCTCTGCTGTCTGAGCATCCTTGATCTGTTCGATCTGTGAAAGAAAGGAGGATAATCCGGAGGCATACTGATCCTCAAACTGTACAGCCTTTTCAAACAGCAGATCCAGATTGGTTTTTTCCTGAATGCTTGTATGCAGACGATAATAATCCTGCATCTCATACAGTTTATTTATGAGCTCACTGATGCGCAGCCTGCCATGTTGGAAAATCAGCTCCTGTAATATTTCAAATCCGGGAAACGGATGCTCACAGAACCAGGAATAATAGGATTGTCCCTTTTCCTTCTGCAGCTTGGCCTGTGCGAAATCCATAGTTGATTTACGAAAAAGCGGTGACAGCATAGTGGCAGTAAAGCTGATATCATCGTGCGGATGCAAAATACACTTCATTGCGGACAGAATCACCTGTACGGCATTGGATTGATAGAATCCGTATTTGATATCAATGAAATACGGGATATTCAGCTCATCGAAAATCTTCTTCATATCATCCTTGCGGGCATTTCCACGGACGAGGACAACAAAGTCCTTCCACTTTCGCTGCTCGCGCTCCTTAATTTCCAAAATCTGATTGGCAATATAGCTTGCCTTTAATTCATTCTTGGAAACGATAATCCCCTCTGCTTCCTTAATTTCGTTATGGTATACAGCATGAAAACAGATGGGAACATTATCCTCGTTCTGCGCAGGGACACCGGTTTCTACATCATCCTCTTTTGCATAGCTGCAGGAAAATCCATCGATATTCATCAACAGCTTAAACAGGTCATTATTAAAATCGACAATCATTTTCTTGGAACGGTAATTATTTGAAAGATAAATAACCTCATCAAATTCTCCGCGATGATCGATCAGTCCCTTCATCAAAGACGGCTTGGCATGACGGAATCCATAAATTGACTGCTTGATGTCTCCAACACGGAATACATTGTTCTTTCTGCAGATTAGCATTACCAGCTGGTTTTGAACATCATTGCTGTCCTGAAATTCATCCACCATGATTTCAACGAATTTTTCACGATAGATATCAGCAACACGGCCACCCTTCGCCTGTAAAATTTCCAGAGCGAAATGCTCCATATCATCAAAGTCGATGACCTTATGCTCCTCCTTAATCCTTGCATAGGCGCTGCGATAATCCCTGCACATGTCCACCAGCTTTTTTATATAAGGATACAAGTAGCGGATATCCCGCATAAATTCATCCTCACTGAACAGGATTTCCAGTTGTGCATCCTCTAAAGCAAGAAGACTTTTTCTCAGGCGCGCATATTCCTTATCCTCCTTATCCGGGCTTGGAGGTACAACGGCGTGTACAATGGCGAGAAAGGCAGCACGGTAAGCCTGATAATCCTGATTTTGCAAGGCCTGATGCAGGTCCTGAAGAGCAAGCAGCTTCTGTTCCACTATAGCGTGTTTTTTTACCTGATCATCATATTTTAACCGGTAAAGCTCATCTATACGGACCAGCGTTTCTTCATAACGTGCAGTTTGCACAACGAGATATTCAAAGAAATTCTCATAAATCTCTTTTGGTAAATCCTCCAGCAGATGCTTTTCATGATAATTCTCTGCCAGAGAATCCAGCCAGGCTTCCGGATCGGATTTGCTGGAGGCCAGTCCTGCAAGATTCATAATCATGGTACGCAGGGCCTCATCGTTTTCCGCTCTTGCTGAAAACATCTGACACAGCTGCAGAAAGCTTGCATCCTGCAGCTGATACTGTTTCGCAAAGGCTTCCTCCAGGGACTGCTGCTGAAACAGAACCATCGTTCCGTTATCCATAATGCTTTTGATACGCTGCGGATCCAGTCCGAGAATGTAATAATATTCCTGTATGATGGAAAGGCAGAAGGAATGGATGGTTGATATATGTGCTGTCTGTATACCCGTCAGCTGTCTGGTGATATAGCTTTTCTCTTCTTCTGTTCGGGCAGCGGTCAACGCCTTCTGCAGCTCTGTGGCCAGACGCTTTTTCATTTCGTTTGCGGCAGCTTCCGTAAAGGTCATGGCAAGAATGGAGTCAATGGAGACATGATCCTTCATGACCAGATCCATCAGACGTGCAATCAGCACGGTGGTCTTCCCGCTTCCTGCGGATGCGGATACCAGGATATTGCGTTCCTTTGTCTGAATCGCCTTCAGCTGCATGGGATTCCATTCAGGCATCTTCCTCACGTCCTTTCTGTTGCTGATAGATATCGTCCTCTACCTCCACCAGCTGTGTTTTTTCTGCATATATGCCCTTAAATCGGCAGATTTCATAATAGCTGCAAAACATACAGGCCTCTTCCATCGGCAAACAGCGTATGTCCCCGTTTATGATTCTGTTACCGATCATTTGATACATTTTTGTAAAGTAACGTTCGATACTGCCGAGATCATACAACTTGCGCGGCTTTATGATCCCCTCCTTATTCTGACTCACACCAACAATGTGTGCGCCGTTGTCATCCAGTGCCTGTATATCACTGTCCATGACCCAGCCGTTCATGCGGTGTGCCTTGTGACGGATTTCTTCATATTCCTCTTTACTGGATGGAAGATGTGTTACCGGTTTTCTCCGGGACAGCTTGCCTGCCGTATAAGGGATATTTTCATTTTTTAACGAAACGTAGAAGGATCCCAGAACACGTTTATGAAATTCTTTACTGCAGACGATGGAATAGGTTAGCAGCTGCAGCTGCAAGGCGGCAAATACGTTAGCCTCCGACAGCATTTTGGCAGAGCTTTTATAATCCAGAATACATAAGAATTCATCCGACGCATCGATGCGGTCAATATATCCCTTTAATGTGAGGCTGATGTCATCCCCTAAGGGAATGCTGTAATGAAACTCCTTCTCACGCAGATACGGAGATAATATGGAATGCTGTTCAAAGTCATCCAGCAAGCCCAAGGTCTGTGTCATAGAGGTAAGTATCCGCTGTGCTACATTTTCCAGCTTTTTTTCCAGAGATGGAAACACATCCTGCATAATCCGAATTTCCTTCATCAGCACTTCTTCGATTTTTTCCTCTGCCACCTTTGTATAGGCCTTCCCATATTTCCCTGTAAAGGTCTCCAGAAGGTAATGTGCGAGAGTGCCGGCATAGGAATCCGGAAAGCCGACCTTCATCGGTTCCCGCAAGGAAAGACCATAGCGCAGAAAGTAAGAGAACGGGCATTTAACATAGCGTTCCAGAGCGGAAATGGAGCCCCGGATCATTTTATCTTTAACAAACAGAGCCTGTGCCATTTCAGGAGACAATGTAATGTTGGTGGAAACAGGTTCATAGCTGCTATACAGCGGATAAGCTACTGAACCCGCTTTTGGATTCGCATGCTGCTTCTGGACATAGTCCTCAATTTCCAGGGCAGCCTCCATTCCTTTTCCCTCATAGGTGCCGAGCGGATAGGATACATATACGGATGGTGCTGCGTACAGCATTGCGGATATCTGTTCCAGATAAAACTGATAACGTCGTTCCATGGAAGGATAGGCTGAAATCAATGCGTGATAGTTCTCATCGAAAATGCCTTTTTTTGTTTGAAAGGCAGGATAGTCTTTTTGTGTACATCCCAGAACAAATAAATGCTTTCGGCAGAAGGGGGACTGGCGCAGATCACAGACGATGGCTCCGCTTCTTTCTGTGGGAGCACTGCTTTGTGTCATACCGTCAAGGAAGTAGAGAAAAAATGCAATATCCTCTTTTTCTAATATATAAGGATGGAGCTCCTTCAGCATCGCCTCAATATCCAGAAGAATTTTGGTATCTGCATCGTCCCTGCGCAGAGATTCTCTGACATAGGAAGCAGCGGTCTGTATCATCGCTTCCATCGATATCGGCTGTTTCAGCGGACGCAGATAGACCACCAGCTGTTGACGAACCAGCTCAGCCTCTTCTTCCAGCTTTTGCAGCTTGGCCAGCTCAAGTGCATCGAGAATATGTCCCTCATCCTCAATCTGCTGTAAATGGTCAAAGGCTTCCTCGATATCACAGGAGAATACATCCAGATAATCCTTCAGCTTCTGCAGCTGTTCCATGTGTACGACACCGCAATCCAGAACACGGAGAAGATTTTCCGTATCCGGCTTCAGATAATAAGAGAACAATGCGGAAAAGCGGTGTGGCAGTATACTCGCATGGGAATCCTGCAGCAGTGTATACGGTATTTGATAACGCTGGAAAATCTGTGCAAGAATCGGCTTATAGGTTGCATTGGCAAGGGTGATATGAATATCATCCGCATCCAGATCGTGCTCGATAATATATTGTGCACATGCTTCAATTTCCTGGCGCTTGTTTACAGCATGGAAAAACAATGGCATTGGCTCATACACCGGCGGAGTACAGCGCTGTGCCCCCTGCGCAACCAGCGCCTGTATGAGCTGTTCTTCCTCCAGCGTGTGATACACATCCAGAATATGCAGATCATCCAGCCGCTTTGTTTTTATATTCGTTAATGCTGCACGCTGCTGTTTGGAAGGCACGGCAATATCCGTGAGCTGAGAAAGGATTGCAAACAGTTCTTTTTGTGCTTCACTTTCCTGAGGCAGTTCACTCTGGGGGATGTTCCAGAAATAAATGGAATCCAGAAACGACCTGCATTCGTTCAGAAATACCGGGGAGTCCGCCACCTCACGATAGATTTTCAGCTGCGGAAGGATTGTCTGTATCCGCTGCTTATACTGATATAAGGCAACATGTCTGGACGGTACTGCAACATTTGCCTGCTGCTGCAGCCATCCCTGCAGAGTGTTCAGCTTCAGTCCCAGCAAGCCGCTGCGTGTTTTTAAAAGCTCCTCGCGCAGAGCTGCGTGCAGGTAGGCTGGGGCAATGAGGGTGCTGCCAAGACCCAGTGTCTGTAAAAATGTCATATCGTACCTCCCGAAAATGTTGTTTTGTTTTTTGGCGTGCTGCTTACTACAGGATAATCATATCATATTGCCCGCATAACAGCGATGAAAAAAGCTCTGTATAAATATGGAATGGAAGCGCGCTGCCTGTGTTATTTCATATATAGTCTATACGATAGCTGATAGCTTTCCAACATGAGTAGTATGATTATAATATCAAGCAGAAAAAAATACAAATGAAAAACGATGGAATGTCATATTTTCCACGGGTGCAGAATGCGTAATCCCACAAACATACCTTTCCAGACCAAATGGTAAAAAAGGTGATAAATAAAGGCTGAAATTGTATTTTTAGGCATTTTATTACAGGAAGGGATATGATAAAATACAAACGTTGAAGTAAGTTGGGAAGTGATGATGTGAAGAAGTATTTTCAATTTAAAAAGGAAGAAAAAGCTGTACTGGCAATCGGTATTCTGATGATTGCTGTTGTTTTGACTGCAGGACTGCTGAAGCAGAAATTTGTAAAAGCGGAAGCCTATGTGCCGTTGAAGGAGGAACAACAAAGCGTCAATGCGATTGCTGCCAAGAAAGAGACCTTTATCATTGAGCAGAACGCAAAGCTGAGTCAGAAGGCGGAAACCTATGTAAATGCAGATTCCGATGTATTAAAAAAGGTTAAGCTGGATTTGTCTGCGGTTGATGTTACAACACCGGGTACCTATCAGGCTGTTGCATCCTTACAGAAGGAGCGTGTATCCTTTGCAATTAAGGTTGTGGAAAACGCAAAGCCGGTTATACAGGCGGCACATGCGGATTTTCAGTTTGTTATTGAATCCAATTCCACAATTCAGGAGGTACGTGATTATGCTGGTGTTACTGCTGCAGATGCATCTGGAAACGATTTGAGTGCATTGATTACCGGATGGGATGAGGAGCTGCCTGTGGAAGCAAAAACAGTAACCTACCAGCTGAGTGTCGAGGATGCACAGGGGCAGCGTGCAAAGAAATCAGTGCGTGTGCAGTACCTGCTGCCGAAAGAGGATAAGAAGGATTAGTGCTGAAAGGTATATTTGAGAATGTGTATGAATGGATGCGGAGCTGTTGTTAGTTTTACAGCCTACGCATCCTATTTTTGTTTATCAGATATGAATATCAGTTACAATTTCCACTTTTATTGAAGTCTGCTGTGCCAACCTGTATTCGCCTAAGCGCTATCTATCCTGACGATCGTGTCATAAGGGCTATCTGGTATACAGTTATAAGACTGTATCATCATTTACCAAATGAATTTTTTTACTTCGTCTATACTCTGATTTTAAGATTTTTTCTGTATTTCCAACAGGATATATGCTACACTGTAGATACAAAAAAAGGAGAGGTCGGTCTATGAGAAACTATATAAATACTACAATCCATTCACATGGTATTCATCCGCAAAAGCCCCGGCCTTTCAGTAGCTCAACCGCCTGCTAGAAGCGTTTTTTCTTATACGTTCATTCATTCTTTACAGTTATTAAATAGCTTACAGCAGCTGAACACCGCTTGTCGGCGGTAAGGACTGCCTTGTTTTTGTTGCATCTGTTCCTGCGTATGATACGAAACAGCAAATACTTCTATTTGCTAATAAAAACAACAGCAGAGCAAGAGCACCACCAGATCATATCCTTAAAGTACAGATAGCAAAAGGAGAAAGAAAGGATATGATTATGACAACAAAAATGAAAACAGAAGCAGCAGCTATGATTAGCTGCTATGATAATAAAAAGAAATATGACATGTACTGTAAAAAGCTATTATCAAACAAGCAGATTCTCGCCTATGTGATGAAGGGCTGTATTCCGGAATACGCAGATATTCCACTGGAGGACATACCGTCCTATATCGAAATGTCTTCCATAAACACAGCAGACTGTGAATATATCGATGATCATCAGGTTGAGGTTACGGATGAAGCCATACCGGGTGCACAGATCAAATACGACATTCAGTTCGAGGCGACAATCCCCATGAAGCAGAAGAAAGCCGATAAGAGCACACCTGCGGATAAGAAAGTTCGCATGATCATCAATCTGGAAAGCCAGGCAAAGGATGATCCCGGTTATCCTCTGATCAAGCGTGCTTTGTATTATTGCAGTAGATTGATGGCAAAGCAGAAGCATCCCATGGATGGATTTCAGCATTCGGATTATGACAGGATCAAAAAGGTCTGTTCCATCTGGATCTGTATCGGACATAACAATCAAAAGAATGATGTCATCAACACCTATAAGATACAGGAAACGTGTGAGACAAAGATATGGCATGCCGCAAAGGAGGACTATGATTTGCTCACAGCAGTCATGGTGTATCCGAAGAAGGAAGGCGTACGAAAAGCGCAGGATATTCCGAATGCGGTAGAGCAGCAGGATGAGAACAAGCAGAGACTGCTGGAGCTGTTAAAGATTTTGTTTATAAAAAATCTCGCAGTAGAGGATAAAAAGGAACAATTACAGAAGACGTATGGTATACTAATGGAGAAGGAGATAGATAAGGAGGTCATGACGATGTGCAACTTTAGCGATTTCATTGAGCAAAGAGGCAAGGAAGAGGGAAAAGCAGAAGGAAAAGTGGAAGCAACACTAGTTTATGTAAAAAAACTGATGCAGAAAATCGATGTCAGTGCAGTGGATGCTATGAATATACTGGATGTTGAAGAAGACATACGGCCTACGGTTCTGCAATCTCTGCATCTATCCTAAAAAGCTATACCTACAGTAATTTTTAAAGAGCTGTATCATCTCAGCTCTTTTTTGTATCACTAAAATTTGTTTATTGTTTTTGCAATATCATGAGATAAGTTGAATCTGCAAGTGAAAGAGCTTATGGGAACAGCAGCTGGAAGTACTTTAAAACGTGTCAAACTGATAGCAGTCACACTTCGTAAACCTTTTAATTCTTTGTCATGTATGCTTATAAAATCGGTATAGAACACGCTTCATTCTGAAAGCACATAAAGGATATAATATATGTTTTTTTCATTATGCATATTATTACGTAGGAAGGAGCGATATAAATAATGTGTAGAAACCGCCTGCTTATGTAAAGTAAAATTCAGGAAATTCACACAGACATTTTGACTTTCAAATACTTATAACTTATAATCGCATTGAACACGTATCAGAATAAAGAGGTGAAAACATGCGGAGAAAATCCAGGGTAGCAGACACATTGAAGCAGCTCTGTGCAGACATCAGCCTTTCTTCCATACAGGAAGGCTATGAGGGGGTCAGCGCACAGCAGCTATCCGATTTCATGGGGATGGATCGGGCGAATGTAAGTAAAGAACTGAATCAGCTTTTTCAGGAGAATGCAGTTATCAAGATCACCGGAAGACCGGTTTATTATTTCGACAGGGAACGCATGGAGGTCCTGCTGGCGCATTCACTGGAACGTTTTGCTGTTTCCTCTCTGCAGGAATATTTGCAGGAACGAGGAGAAGTGTATACCGAAAATGATTTCGATAAGCTGATCGGCAGTGATAAAAGTCTGAAGACGATGATCAACAAGGCAAAGGCGGCTATGATCTATCCGCCGTTTGGCCTGCATACGCTGCTGGTGGGACCAACAGGTGCGGGTAAGACGATGTTTGCGGAAATCATGTATCAGTATGCCAAGGATCATGGTGTACTGCAAAAGACTGCACCGTTTGTTATTTTCAACTGTGCCGAATATGCGGATAATCCACAGCTTCTGCTGGGACAGCTGTTCGGATATGTAAAGGGTGCCTATACCGGCGCAGACAGGGAAAGTGAAGGTCTGGTGGAAAAGGCACAAAACGGTGTTCTCTTTCTGGATGAAATTCACCGGCTGCCTCCGGAGGGGCAGGAAATGCTGTTCATGCTGCTGGACAAGGGAGAATACCGCAAGCTGGGAGCCAATGAAACTAGCAAGGATGCCAGAGTGCTGATCATCGCCGCAACAACGGAAAACCTGGAATCCAGTCTGCTTCAGACCTTTTTACGAAGGATACCGATGACGATCACCATGCCTTCTCTGGAAGAACGCTCCATTGAAGAGCGCTATGAGCTGATTGAAAAATTCTTCCGTCAGGAATATAACCAGGTCAAAATTCCTATTCAGGTTAAGGCCAAGGTCATGCGGGCTTTGCTGTCCTACGATTGCAAGGGGAACATCGGGCAGCTGAAGGCGGATATCCGCCTGCTCTGTGCCAACGGCTTTCTGGAGCATATATCCCGTCAGGATAACGTGATCCGCATTACTTTGTCCTTACTGCAGGAGCATATCTATCACGGTCTTTTAAATTCCGGCAAGCAGAAGGAGGTTGATGATTTTCTGACGATGCATGATCAGGAGATCTTCGTCTATGATCAGGAAACAAAGCTGGAACACTATGATGGCGAGTTTTTGAATATTTATGAGGAAATGAACCGCCGTTTTCAGGATTATGAGGCAAAGGGCTTTGACAATGCAAACATCAACCGTCATATGCGCATGTATATCGAAACCTATATCAAAACCTTAAGCAATCAGATTGAGGAATCCGGGAGTGAAGCAATGCTTTACAAAATTGTACCGATTCATGTATATCATGCAGTAGAGGTTGCCCTGCAGCTGGCTCAGCAGCGACTCGGCTATCCGATTTCCAAAAAGGTGTATACGGCAATGGCGCTGCATATATCCGCACTGATGGAAAACAAGCGTAAGGAGCATGAGCTGAATGCAAACGTCTATGACGTTCTCAGTGAAAATCCGAATGAATATCATGTGGCAATGGAAATCATGAGCTTCCTGCAGAAAGAGCTGGAAATTCCGTTTCCGCCGCAGGAAATCGTCTTCTTTACAATGTTTCTGTGTATTGAAAAGGATAAGCCGCAGGTAAACGGAGCGATTGCACTTCTTGCACTGGCACATGGAAACGGTGTGGCACGCAATATGGTGGATGTTGCCAACGCGCTGCTGGACACACGCCATGGTCATGCGCTTGATATGAGCCTGCATCAGAGTGTGGATGATTTTCTGGAAACGGTGACACGCAAGGTGAAGGAAATTGATGAGGGAAAGGGGGTGCTCATTCTTGTCGATATGGGCTCCCTGCTATCCTTTGGAGAAATCATTACACAGAAAACCGGAATTCCAACAAAGACAATCGATATGATATCCACACCGTTTGTACTGGAAGCTCTGCGGAAAACGATGCTGAGCGAATATACACTGGACGATTTGTATCGCGAGCTGCGAAGCTATACTCCGTATATCGGAAAGCTGTACTCCAAGGAAATCAAGCAAAAGGCCCTGCACCAGAATGTCATTGTAACGACCTGTCTGAGCGGCGAAGGGGCAGCGGTTAAGCTGGGAGAGCTGATTCGCTCCGCCATTCCTGCCATAGACGAATATCATATCGATATTGTTGCATGCAATACGGAATCCTTTAAAGAAAAGCATCTGGAAAATAAACGTATTCTTGCCGTTGTCGGTGCCAGAGATCTGCATCTGGAGGATACGCTGTACATATCCAGTGATAAAATCATTCTGGAGGACGGTTTGGCAAAAATCGCACAAATCATATCCACAGCGCTTGGGGTTGAGGACAGGGAGCCGGTTTCCTCCAATATCGTCATGAATAATTTTCTGAAGGAATCGCTTGTGTTCCTTGACCCGGTAAAAGCAGATGATGTGATACGCAAATCCTTCCAGGTCATATCCAAGATGTGGGATATTGACGACTATAACCGGATACTGATTGGTTATATGATGCATGTCGGATGTATGATTGAGCGCTGTATTCGCGGTGCGGAGATGGAATATGATGCCTGTCAGGAACGTATTCAGCGAAATGAAAAGCTGTATCGTCTTGTCCGTACAGCGATGAAAATCATTGAGCGGGAATTTCAAATCCGCATCTCTGACACAGAAGTGGCTTACATCATGGATAACTTTGACACAGAATGACACACTAGCATACAGAGATGGAAAAGTGCTGATAAACAGGCACTTTTTTATTTTGGCACGGGACTTGCTAGTAAATGAGTGAAGGTAATAAGAAAGGAGTAAGTTATGGAGGATAATGTATGGGTCTTCGTCTGTACACATGGCAGATTCGGTGAAGAGCTGATGAAATCCGCTGAGATGATTGCCGGTGAGGCAGAGAATGTATTTGCGTTTTCTCTGATGCCGGGAATGCAGCCGGAGGATTACAGAGCAATGCTGGAGAAGCAGCTGGAGAAGCTGGGTGATGGTAAGGTTCTGTGCCTGGTGGATCTGTTTGGCGGAACACCGTGTACGACATGTGCGATTCTGTCGAAAACATATGACATGCAGGTGATTTCCGGATTGAATCTGGCAATGTATATCGAGGTGACCTCACAAAGAAATCTTCGCCCTAGACAGGAGTTAGTTGAAGTAGGACTGGAAATACTGAGAGATAGTGGAAAAGATGTTATAAAATTGCTTAATGAGCGCAAATAAGGAGGTTTTTATATGGCTGATATAAATTTAGTGCGTATTGATTTTCGTCTGATACATGGTCAGGTAGTTACCAAATGGGTGAAACAGGCAAATGCAAATCGAATTATAATCGTTAATGATATGCTGGCTAAGGATGAGTTTTTAGCTAGTGTTTATAAAATGGCTGCTCCATCTAATGTTAAGGTAGATATTTTTACAGTAGATGATGCAATGGCTAAGTGGACAACAGATCAGTTCGGAGAAGGTAAAGTTTTGCTCTTATTTAAAAACGTTAGTGATATACGAAATCTTCAGAGGCTAGGCTTCCCTCTTCCTGAGGTACAAATTGGAGGGCTTGGTGGAGGTTCTGGTAGAATCAATACTTCCAGTGGAATCTCGTTTGATGCAAAGGATGTACAACTTTTGAAGGAAATGATAGCGGAAGGAAGTGATATTCACATACAGGTTGTACCAACACAGCAGAAATATGAAATAGAGAAAGTGATTGAAAAATTAGAGTTCAATGAATAGAGGAGGAAATGAATATGGATACTAGTTTATTGCTGATTGCAGCATTTTGTGGGATTTGGCAGTTTGTATCAACGACAGATTTTGGTTATACCCTGAGTGATACTCTGGGACAGCCTGTTCTTGTAGGTGCGCTTCTTGGACTTTTAACTGGACAGGTGGAGCAAGGTTTAATGATTGGGGGATCTTTAGAGTTAATGTATTTAGGAATCATTTATCCAGGAGGTACTGTTCCAGCGTGTGCTTCTAGCGCAGCATTGGTAGCTATTCCGATTGCACTCCGTACAGGGCTTGATGCACACGCAGCAACTGTTTTAGCAGTCCCTTTTGGAATACTGGGTTCTATACTATGGAACGTTAAATATTCAATCAACTCAACGTTTACTATTCGCGCACAAAAAAGCGTAGAAAACGGAAATTATGCAGCAGTTACACGTAATGCTTCTGTATACCCACTTATACTCACGTTCTTTCTAACTGCTATACCGATTTTTCTCGCTAATATACTGGCACCTACGCTCGTTGAAGGGGTAATCAATTCAATTCCAACATGGGCTATGCACGGTATTGAAGTAGCAGGCGGCGTATTACCCGCAATTGGTTTTGCAATGGCGGTGTATACAATTGGAAAGATGGAATTTCTACCATTCTTTGTAATTGGATATTTCTTAGTTATATACTTTGAAGTAGCTACAATGGGAGTTGCAATTTTCGGAACATGTATTGCTTTATTATATTTGTTCCTTAAAAATAAAAAAGAAAGGGAGGTGTAATCATGACAGCAGCAGTTAAGGAATCAAAGATTACAAAAAAAGAATTATTCAGAGCTTATAATAAATGGTATTGGCTGTGTGAAGTTTCACATTGCTATGATCGACTGCAGTCATTATCTTTCTGTGCCAGTATTCAAAATACATTACGGAAGCTATATCCAAATGATGAGGAGTATCAGGAGGCACTGCTTCGCCATTTGCAATTCTTCAATACGGAGGGAACTATAGGTTCTGTAATTCATGGTATTACGATGTCGTTGGAAGAAGAAAAGGCAGCAAATAAGGAAATTTCTGGAGAAATGATAATAGCTTTGAAAACGGGATTGATGGGCCCTGTAGCAGGAATTGGAGACACATTGATTTGGGGTACACTTAAACCTATATGTCTTGCACTTGCTACAACGATGGCTCTAAGCAACAATCTAATTGGTGCATTCTTCGTATTGTTATTTCCTTTGGCTGGATATTTCATTGGCTACTATATGTGCCGTCTGGGATATTCACTTGGCCGTAACGCTATCAGTAAGCTTATACAAAGTGGACTAATGAATCGAATAATTGATGCCTGCAGTATCCTAGGGCTAATGATGATGGGAGCGTTGTCTGCAAGTTTTGTATCACTAACAACAACGGCAGGTTTTAAATTGGAAAATAGTGATCCGATTTTACTTCAGAATATATTAGATGGTATTATGCCAGGGTTATTGCCTTTTGCTGTGATTACAGGTATTTATTTTTACATGAAGAAAAAAGGTACAAAGTATGGCGGTATCCTAATTGGTATTATTATTGCTTCACTTATACTGTCATTCTTTGATATTGTTTAAACAAGATCTTAAAAACTATTAAATTAGGGGAGATTTTATATGGAAATATTAAAAAAAAAGGTTAATTTATTTATAGATGAACACTTTGATCATCTATGGAAGCTGGCCTCCTATATCCATGCAAATCCTGAAATTGCCTTTGAAGAGAAGAAAGCTGCACATGCGCTTTCTTCTTATCTGCAGGAGCAGGGATTTGCTGTGAAGACGGGAATCGCCGGTTTGGATACGGCCTTTCAGGCTGTATTCAAAAAAGGAAACGGTCCAAGAATTGCCGTATTTGCGGAATACGATGCATTAAAGGGACTGGGGCATGCCTGCGGTCATAACCTGATCGCAACCAGTGCGCTAGGCTGTGCAGCCGCAGTAAAGCAGGTTCTGGAGAGCAGTGAGCTGGAAGGCAGCATCGAGGTATATGGAACACCTGCCGAGGAAGATGGCGGAGGAAAGATCATCATGCTTAAGCAGGGTGTATTTGACGGTTTAGATGCTGTTTTCCTGATGCATCCGACAAGTGCCATGGCAAGAATCGGAGGCGAATGTGCTTCCTTTACCGACTTTGAAATAGAGTACTTCGGTAAGAGTGCACACGCAGAATCCCATCCGGAAAACGGCATCAATGCACTGGATGCGGCGAATCTGTTTTATCAGGCAGTGGGACTTGCCCGGCAGCAGCTGCGTGATTCTATTCATATCTGCTGTATCCTAGCGGAAAGTGAACGGGATATCGGACGCATTCCGGATTATGCAAGGCTGGAGGTGGAAATATCCACCATGCGTGCAAAGGATATCGAAACCACCAAACAGAAAATCATAGACATTGCAGAAGGCATGGCACTGGCCAGCGGTTGCAGGGTGAGCTATAAGGAAATACCGGGATATTACGGGCGTATGCCGAATGCGGTGCTCGCTGAGCTATGCAGACAGGAAATGCTGGTACTTGGGGAGCCCATGATGGAGGGAATGCCGAGTGATGCGGGTGGAGAGGATCTGGGAAATGTTTCCCGTGTGATTCCCGCATGCAATCTCTATATGACACTGCTTCCGGAAAAGAAGATATCCGGCCATACCGATCAGTTTCGCGAGCTCGCAATATCCGATGCCGGCAAACACTGTCTTGATATTTCCAGCAAGGCAATGGCAAACAGTATTCTGACGCTGTATCAGAACCCGAAGCTGCTCAAGCAGGCCAAGGAGGAATTAAAGCGCCGTCAGGAAGAGGAGGCTCGCTATGAATAATATCGGAGTATACGGACTGGGCGTCATGGGACAGTCGCTGGCACGCAATATCATGCAGCACGGCTTCTCCGTATCTGTATACAATATAGAAACAGAAATCACAAAGCAGTTTACACAGAAATATCCGAAGCTTTTCGGATATGAGTCACTGGAAGCCTTTGTCAACAGCCTTGAGAAACCGCGTAAAATCATCCTAATGGTAACGGCAGGACGTGTGGTGGACAGTGTCATTGCATCCTTGAAGCCACTGCTTGCGAAAGGGGATATACTGATAGACTGCGGGAATTCCTATTATGAGGATACACAGCGCAGAATGCAGTCCCTGCAGCAGGATGGATTTTATCTGATAGGAAGCGGTGTTTCCGGTGGAGAAAAGGGAGCCTTGCATGGTCCTAGCATCATGCCCTCCGGAGAATACAGGGCCTATTGCGAAATTGCGGACATCTTTACTGCAATCGCTGCCAAAAATGAAGACGGCACAGCCTGCTGTACCTATATCGGAAAAGAAGGCTCCGGCCATTTTGTGAAGATGGTGCATAATGGTATTGAATATGCCGATATGCAGCTGATTGCGGAGCTTTATGCAATCCTGAAAAGGCTGTATCCAAAGGATCGTGCCGCTGTGCAAAAGGCATTTCATCAGCTGAATCAGCATAATCTTGCCTCGTATCTTCTGGATATCACAGAGGATATCCTGCAAAAAAAGGAACAGGAGGAATGGCTGCTTGACAAGGTGCTGGATGTCGCAAAGCAGAAGGGAACCGGGAAATGGACAGCATGTGTTTCTCTGGAATACGGGGTTCCTGTGCCAAGCCTTATAGAGGCTGTGGAAGCAAGATTTCTTTCCTCTATGAAAGCCCAACGGCTACAGGCGGAACAGTGCTATGCAGGTACACAGGATGAAGAAACCGGCAATGAGCAGCTGCCTGCTGATCTGTATAAGGCGGTGCTTCTGGCAAAAACGAGCATCTATGCACAGGGCTTTTCCCTCATAGCTGCCGTGAATGCGCAATGCGGCTACCATATTGATACCAAGCAGCTCGCGGTGATATGGCAGAATGGCTGTATTATCAAATCAGAGTTCTTAAAGGATATATATCAGGCCTATGACAAAGATGCAAACCTTACAAATCTGCTTGTATCCGAACAGTTTACAGAGTATGTGAAACAGGGCAGAGAGGATTTACAGCGCATCATCAGCTTCGCTCTGCAAAAGGGCTTGTATATACCGGTTTTATGCAGTGCGATGAATTATGTCAATGGCTACACCACGGCAAGTCTGGAAACGAATCTGATACAGGCACAGCGGGACTGCTTTGGTGCACACACCTATGAGCGTGTGGATCAGGCAGGGGTGTTCCACAGTGACTGGCTAAAGTAAATGCGGAAGCATTTTGATACACGGCATGCTTACTCAGTATGAATAGAAAAAAGAGAATCCAATCTGTTGTGTATATCAATAGATTTGGATTCTTTATGCTGTTTGTGGATGCTTGCAATAAGGCATCCGTATATCTTCCTGCTGTAAGATGGATGTGCAGGCTTGAATAAGCGGCGGTCTTTAAATGCTTATTTAGATCGTCTGCCCGCTCGAAGGATTCGTTATGAACCCTTCATTTTTTTATATGCGGCAGGGAATTGTGAACACCTGTTACTGTTGGCATAAGGATCATCATAGAAATACACCAGACGATACAGGATACACTGATAAGACTGCAATGGGCTGTAAATACAAACGCTTTTATAAATTATAAATTTCGACAGATAACGACATCGGTTTACTTCTGGACATATTTAAATTATTGTTAGTGTGTGGAATCAGAGAAATGGATGGAGGGAATTTTATGATGGATACATTGACAAAGGAATTATACGAAGAGGTTACAAATCTTTTGCATGACATGGGAACACCCGCACACATCAAAGGACACTATTATCTGCGCAGCGCTATCCTGGAAGTTTATGATCATCCGGAGCTATTAAAGAATATGATGAATGGCTTATATGCAACGATAGCTGAGGCTTATGATACGACGCCTTCCTGTGTGGAGCGCAGTATCCGCAATGCCGTGGAGGCAACGCTGGATCGCGGGGATGTGGACTTTCTGTATTCCGTGTTCCGTAATACGATCAGTAAGAATAAAGGTAAGCCGACCAACCGGGAATTTATTATGATGGTTGTGGATGTCCTGCGGGTTCGGCATATGTAGCCTGCTTTGTGTTACTGGCAGAATGTATGGCTGCAGTGCGCGGGATGCCTTATTACAGAGAAGCTCAGAATGTACAGTAAGCTGTTTTCGTAATGCCTCACCGCTTTGAAACACAGATATAGGCTGATAGAGATACCATTGCTTGATAGCATATAGAGTTTACAGGCTGTCATAGACTGCTGTTGTTTCAGCGATCAGCGCCTAACAGCGCACGCTGCTTTGGTGAATCGTATCTGTTTTTCCTGACGGATTTAGAAAATAAAGGAAAAGCGGCTTGACTTATTTGGATTTGCAGGTATCATATAAGAAGAAACGCGAGGAAAAGTGTGCAATACGTAACATGACGTATTGGATGCTTTTTTGTATTCGGAATAGAAAGGATACCTGCATATTTGTAAAGATAGGAAAAGCAGGAGTAAAGGGATGAAGCTGTGAGATTAACGGTAGATGATATTAAGCGACAGACAAAAAGTGAAACAAAGCTGATCAAGGCCAGAAAGGTTCAACAGGAAAACCTGATCAAAAAAATATATATAGCAAAAACGCAGAGTGAGTACCATGTAGAGGCACGGATGGAAACATTGAGTGGCAAGTTTTATGCGACACTGCAGTTTACATTAAATGCGGAGAGTGATGTGGATTATTATTTCTGCAGCTGCAAGCGAACAAAAATATGTGAGCATCTGCTTGCCGTACTGTATCAGATTCATGATCTGCAGCCGGAGAAGTTTCCATATTCCTATGAACGGAAAGAGGAAGAAATCGCCGTACAGCCGGCTGCACAACTTCCGTTGCTTCAGCAGAGTCCATCACCTGTTAAGAAAGAGAAGCAGAGGACTTCTGCAGAAAAGGAAGCAGTACCTGTAAAAAAGGGCAGATTGCAGATGGAAATTTTGAAGGAGCATCAGAACATCGAGGCGATGGTGAAGGAGAATACCCGCCGCAGAGAGCTGATGAAGCAGTTTGCGACCTCCAGTCATATTCTGCAGGAGAGCAAGGTCTATTATCAGGAGCTGCAAAACCGTGAGCATGTGGAAAAGGTGCATCTGTTTGTGGAAGCTGAGGTCACTGACCAGCAGCATATGTATATCGCACTGAAAATCGGAGACCGGAAATGGTATACCATCAGCAGTCTAGCGGATTTCTTTGAGCGTCTTGCCCAGCAGACCTACGCACAATATGGTATGTCTCTGGCGTTCACCCATTCGATAAACCGCTTTGATGAAGACAGCCAGGATCTGATCCGTTTTCTGAAAAACTGCTTTTATGAGGGAAAGACGCTGGTATCCAATCCGAGTGTTATGGAGATTCCTCCGCTGTATATGGATGAGTTTTATGAGCTGCTGGGGCGCCTTCCACAGCGCTATCGCAACATTCAGATGAAGGATAAACGACAGCTGCTGGACATCCGCGTAAAGAGTGAGGAGGATTTTGTTCTGCTTACCTTCCGCAACTGGTCGCTGCTGAAAAGCGGTATTCGGGGACGGCATCACTTGTACCGCATGCAGGATGATACGCTGTACCGCTATCGCTTTGATGAACAGGGGAAGTGTCTGGAGCTGATTGATTCCCTGAGTGAGCAGCAGCTGTATGTGCGCAATGAGCAGTTTGCGGATTTCTATAAATATGTTCTAAGTGAAATCCGTGATTATGCGAATATGTATGGAATCGCGAAGTATGCCTATACGCTGGAGCCGATCGGGCTGGAGCTGTATGGGGATATTGATGAGCTGGGAAGGGTGTATTTTCAGCTGGATGTTCTGTATGAGGATGAACGGATACCGGGCTTTCAGGATGAGCAGGAATATCTGCCGCTGCGCCAGGAGATCGTTGAAAATTTCATAAGGCAGTATGCGGATATCATACAGCCGAAGGAGCATTGCGCGCTGTTTCATGATGTGAGTGAAACCCTGCTGGAGTTCATGCGGGACGGCCTTCCGTTTCTGTCGGGATATTGTGAGATTTTTGTCAGTGATGTATTGAAGAATATGAATAAGAAGCATGTGGTTAATCTGCAGGCAGGGCTTCGCCTTGCGGGTAACCTTCTGGAAATCGATTTACACAGCCGCGATATTCATAAGGAGGAGCTGCTGGATGTGCTGCGCGCCTACCGCAGGAAAAAGCATTTTTATCGGTTGAAAAACGGGAAGCTGCTGAATCTGAAGAGTGATCAGCTGGAGGAACTGGATACGATGATGCAGGAGTTTCATATCGAGGATGAACAGCTGCAGCAGAATTGCATACAGCTGCCGGGATATCGTCTGTTCATGCTGGATGCATTTACAAAGGGAAGTGACTCCATTGCCTTCCATAAAGAGGATGTCTTACAGAATATACTGAACTCCTTTCAGCAGATCAGTACACAGGATATCGAAATACCACAGCGCTATAATGAGCTTTTACGTGATTATCAGAAGGATGGCTTTCGCTGGCTGAAGCTGATGCACCGGTATGGCTTCGGAGGTATTCTGGCGGATGATATGGGTCTTGGAAAAACGTTGCAGGTCATTGCCTTTCTGGAAAGCGAAAAGCAGGCAGGCCGCACCAGCATTGTCGTTGTGCCGAGCAGTGTGCTGTATAACTGGGAGGATGAGGTGCGTAAATTTGCAAGTGATTTAAGGGTTTGCTGTATCACAGGCTCTCAGGCAAAGCGGGAGGAGCTGATCCGCAGCAGTATGGATATGGATCTGCTGATTACCTCCTATGATTATCTGAAGAGGGATATCGGCTATTATGAAAGCCGGACGTTCTTCTATAAGATTCTGGATGAGGCACAGTATATCAAAAACCAGCGGACGATGAATGCGACGAGCACGAAGCGTCTGAAGAGCCATCATGCACTGGCTCTGACAGGTACACCGATTGAAAATTCACTCGCTGAGCTGTGGAGTATTTTTGACTTTCTGATGCCGGGCTACCTGTTTGATTACCGCTATTTCTCCCATCATTTCGAGAAGGATATCGTTCTTGGAAAGCATAGGGAGAAGCAGGAGCAGCTGAAGAAAATGGTACAGCCGTTCATTCTGCGAAGAGTGAAGAAGGAGGTGCTGAGTGAGCTGCCTGAAAAGACGGAGACAACGCTCAGTATCGCCTTTGATGAGGCAGAGGAAACAATGTATATGGCGAATCTTGCACAGGTCAACAAGGAGCTGCAGCAGGAGCTCGATCTGGTGAAGACCAATCGGTTCCAGGTTTTGGGAATGCTGATGCGCTTACGGCAGATTTGCTGTGATCCGCGTCTTGTGTATGAGGAGGTATCGCAGCCTTCCAGCAAGCTGAAGGCCTGTATGGAGCTGGTGAGCTCTCTTGTGGAGAATGATAAGTCCGTGCTGCTGTTTTCCAATTTTACCTCCATGCTGGATTTGATTCAGGTTGAGCTCCAGCATCTGCATATACCGTATTTCCGAATGGATGGAAGTACCGGTAAGGAGGAGCGACGGGAGCTTGTGCAGAAGTTTCAGGATAAGGAAAAGAAGGTGTTCCTTATTTCACTGAAGTCCGGGGGTACCGGTATCAATCTGACAGCTGCGGAGGCAGTGATTCATTATGATCCCTGGTGGAATGTTTCAGCGGAGAATCAGGCAAGTGATCGGGCATATCGCATCGGTCAGAATTCCCGCGTGCAGGTGTATAAACTGATTATGCGCAATACCGTGGAGGAGCGTATTCAGCATTTACAGCAGATGAAAAAGGAGCTTGCGGATATTTTCGTGGAAGAGAATGAGACGAATATCATGAGGATGGATAAGGATCAGATTCTGGAGCTGTTGAAGGTGAATGGCTGAACGGGGAAAGCCAGTGTATAACCAAAGATGAAGGGAAGTCTTCACTCTCGTTGATCAGAAAGTTTCCTGTAAGAGATGGAGATTTACGGAATGCTTTAATACAATGGCAATTTTATAGAAAAAGGGAATTCATGTACGCAAAGTATCTCTGAATTCTCTTTTTTGCTGTTCGGATTTGAATTAGACAAGAGGCGGGATGCAGTATATGTGTAATCAGCTCTGGTTTATGAAATTTCTTGGGTTTTTATGGTACAGGATTTCCTTCTGCTTGTTGGAGCTGATGTGGGTGTAGATCTGCGTGGTAGTGAAGCAATTTTTGATAACAGTAAGCGTATAATCTCATTTTTATGCACTGTAAATTGAAATTTTGAGTTATATAATATATTTGTAAGTAAACTGCCAGTATCCATAATTTGTGTTTCTGCAAAAGCAATATCTATTATCGGTAAATCATAAAGATTTGCTATCAATAATTTTATCCAATTACATAACGAAGCATCTAAATCAGGTGTTATTAAAAAGGTATGTGGATTGTTATTTTGTGAACTGTTTAAGACATTCTTGATTTTCTCGCATTCATTTATACAACCGATGAGTGGTTTCTCTAATAGCCAATCACATGTTATAGAAAATGCAGATAGAATTTTGATTTTATTAAGATATACTTCAGGCATTTTAATCAAATTATCATAATGATTGATCTGCATATGAAAATAATAACACATGATCTCTCCACCTTTAAGTACACTATCGATCTTTGAAGGAGTAAGCATCGCCATGTTTTTTTCATATTTTTTTATCTCAAGCGAGCAATCAACACTTTTTAATGATGAGTTACATACAGTAACTGTTATTTTTATAATGTCATTTATCCTTAATCGTTCCTTTTTTAACTCTCTCCAGCTTTGCTCTTTCATAATCCTACTATTTAAAAAAGAAAGCTGATTTTGTAAGGCTAAATCTGTATATGTACATTTTTTGAAGGAAGGAAAATATATTTCGATATTTAAAACATCTTGATACTTTAGAATTAACTCTTCTAAGACTTCATTCTCATATACTATAATTGTTGCTTCCTGACTTTCAGCAAATTGTGCTATTTTCCTTTTTGCATTTGTGTTAATCTCACTATAAGAGAAAATTAAAATATCTTTGATATTGCTTACAGTACTCATAACTAAAGTAGGTGCCAGCACTTTTAAATCTAATTTCTTTTTGTAACATTTACATTCTGCCCATTTTTCATTAGAATGAAGACCTTTTGATACAAAATCTTTATTACCATCCCAGGATTTTTTTGTTTGTTCCCATATGACGTTGGGATACATACATGCAAGAAGCTCTTTAACGAGATCTTCAAATAAATTTCCATTAAAACTTCCATTTTCTTTAAATGCATTCCAATCAGTTAAATATTTCATCTCTCACCTTATAAAGATAATCCTATATTATCCTTCATGGATAGGGAAGGGGTGAATGGGCTTTGTTAAAGACCATGTATCTATAACTTATTTTTACAAAAGTAAGAAAAAATTTATAAAATAAGTTTGAGGTGTTAAACATTGAGAAAGAAAAGAAAGTGCAGAGCTATATGTGTATCTGATAAATTAAGGCAAGAAAACAATTATTTTAAATATTTTTCTGATTCGAACGAAATTGAAAGGTTTGCAGGCGATGTACGCCATCAATTTGAATTGTTGGATTATCAGATACCAATTGCGCATATTCTTGATAAAGTTGGGTTTAAGATATATAAAGAAAACCTATCAGCGAATATTTCTGGATTTATTGGTGTAAGTGATTCCTAAATAGAGGCACGAGGGTGTAAAAGAATCATGTAATGCATATGAAAATCGTGGACACCAGCGTTTTACAATGGTTCATGAATTTGGACATTACATATTTGAGTATGATGGGAAGTCAGATTTTACGGATGAATATAGTTTGGATAAGGAAAGGCTTACTAGTGAAACGGAAATAAGAGTAAATAGATTTGCTACGGCTTTGTTAATGCCAAAAGATATTTTTACTGACAAATATAGACTTTTTCACTTTTAGGATATAAAAAAGAAGCGATTGTTAATGAACTATCGGATATTTTTGATGTTTCTGAAACTTTTATTTTAAAAAGAATCAGAGAATTGGGGTTAGAGGAAGAATCAAATGAAAAGACGATTTGGAATTTACTAAAAAACTTCAGATTTGCGGAATAATGAAGTTGATCCCTACGAATTTAATAGAAGAAAAGAATATCAAAGAAAGAAATGAAGAATATACGATATTTGTAGAATATAGGGATTATTTTACAGAATCATTTTCATTCAAAACTAGGAGTAAGAAAATTTCTGTAATCATTTTTTTAGGTATTCTGATAGTTGTGGCACTTGCACATTGTATCTCAATTGCAGTCGTGGTAAATAGAGGATTTGATGTGACTACTTTAGTAGTTTTTATCAGTGCTTCAGTATCCTTGATTACTGTATTATTGGTTATTCCAACAAAAATAATAGAGTTTATCTTTAATCGTGATGAAGAAAAATATTCTGTTGAAATAATACACAATATTCAAGACTATGACAAAAAAGTAAGGGATGATTTCAAAGCGTTAGTTTCATAGATAAATAGACATATCAATAGAGAAGCTTGTGAATTAGGGAGGTTGCTGAAAAAGTCTTAAGAAGATTGATGTAAAAATCAGTTCTCTTTTTATATATGTAAATACGCGAACATAGGCATTAGAATGGTATAATATAGGTGCAAAAAAAGGTGAGTATGATGTTAGGAAAAGTAGAACAAGAGAGTATAACTATAAGCCCATATAGCGAATTGTTTGATATATTGATTGAAAAAGATGATTTCTGGAGAGTACTGAATGAGATGGTTGATTTTGGATTTATATATGATGTAGTAGTGAAGGAAAAATATAGTAATTCCATGGGAAGACCTGTAGAAAATCCAATCGTCATGGTTAAATATATTTTACTAAAATCTAAATTTAAGTTGTCTGATCGGGATTTGATCGCACATACAAGAACGGATATGCTTTTACAAATATTTTTTAGGATATAATCCAGAAGAAGTTAATTTTATAAATCCCAGTTTATTATCTAAATTTCGCCATATGCGACTAAAGGATGCAAATCTATTAGAAGTATTGATTTCAACAACCATAGATATTGCTCTGAAGGCTGGAGTTATGGAAGCCAAGGTAAATCTGATACTGGATTCTACACATACCAATGCAAGTATCAACATATCTCACCTAGAAAAGAATTGATAAAAAGAGCAAGAGAACTGCATAAAGCAGTTTATGCGGTCGCTCCGGATGAGAAAGAAAAAATGCCGAAGAAGCGTGAATCTAGTGGCTTATTGGAAGACGAAATAGAATACTGCAATGAACTGAGCGAAGTAATTGATGCGGATTCAAGGATGGAAGTAATTGAAACGTTAAGGGAACAAAATAATTATCTGAAAGAAGGAGTAGCAGATACACAGATAGAGATAGAGTATTAAGGGATCAAGACGCAAAGGTTGGTCATAAGATAACAGATACAACCTTCTTTGGCTATAAGACACATATCGCAATGACACAAGATCTAATCATATACGATAATTTAAATATTTCTTTTTTGTATGTTCGAAGATAATGGTGGATCTTTTAAGAATTAAGACTTATGTGAGCAACGAGTGAAATTTGGTGCATGATGTTGAGTTATGCAGCATTAATAGATAATTCTCTAAAGGCTTTGTAATACACTTGCATGGTACTTCTATCTGTAATGGATAAAGCTGTCTGAAAATGAAATAATCCTCTATAAGGAGATATTCGTTATATTTGTGGAAAAGCTAACGGTCATCATGATATTAGAAAAAGTTGAAAGCTATTCTTTAGGATGTAAATCATTTTTTCTTATATGGTAGATATGAGATACTTGAAAATCCATAAATTCTGGTATAAATAACATTTCATTATTGATATATAAGTTAAATATAAGGTATATTTACTCTTGTTTTTTAAAATTAGATTTTATTAAATTTAGTTGTATGGTAGAATAGGATAGGTGTGAAGGAGTGGCTGTAATGATTGAGAAAATATTTAACAACAGTCTATATAAGAATCATAGAGAGATGATGCTGTGTTTTTTTGATTTATGCATCGTATTTGTATCGTTTCTATTGGCTTATTGGATTAAAATAGAATTTAGAATACCAAATTTTGAAAAAATCTATATAAGGGACTTTGCGCTGGCAATGCTTTCAGTTTTATTAATATACATGAGTTGCTTTATGTTGTTTAAAATTCACAAAAGCTTATGGAAGTATGTCGGGCCTATTGAAACTTTGAGAATTGGTTTGGCTGTTGTTTTATCTACTGTCGTATTGTTTGCTTTGGCGATCATATTTGAATTAGATAGAACTTTTCTTAGTGTTATAGTTACTGGGGGACTCTTAACAGCTTTGTTGATGTTTAATGTACGAGTTTGTTATAGATTATATAGAAGAATGACATATAAGGTTACGAATAAAACTGAGAAAGCTATCATTATTGGAGCTGGTGATGCCGGTTATGTTCTAGTAAAGGAATTGGCGCAAAATGATAATTTCAATGTCAGTGTCATAGGCTTTGTTGATGATAAGAAAATCAATAATGAAATATCAGGATATAGGGTTTTGGGAGATACATATGATATTCCAGAGATTGTGCAGAAGTATGATGTGAAAATTGCATTTATTGCTATGCCGAGTGCTGATAAGGATACAGTGAGAAGAATTTATGACCTGTGTCAGTCTGCAAAGCTGGAAACGAAAATTATGAAAGAAGGAGACAATTTACTTGTCAATGAGTTAAATTCACCTAAAAAGTATCCGGTTCAGGATATAAGCATTGAGGATTTACTTGGTCGGGGTGAAATAAAGCTAGAACAAAACGAAATCAAAAGTTACTTAACAGATAAGGTTGTTGTAGTAACGGGAGCCGGTGGATCCATAGGATCTGAGTTATGCCGACAAATTGTGAAGTTTAAACCGAAGCAGCTAATGATGGTTGATATTAATGAGAATTCTTTATATATGCTTGAACAGGAATTTAATAGAAATCGCACACATGGAATATTGAATAAAACAATTGAAATTATTTCATTAATTGCATCAATAAGAGAGTTTAAAGCAATCAATGGTATATTTAAGGAATATAATCCGGATGTTGTCTTTCATGCAGCTGCACACAAACATGTTCCGTTAATGGAAACGCGTCCTATGGAAGCTATCAAGAACAATGTATTCGGAACAAATAATGTGATTAATGCATGTATTAAGAATAACGTATCTAGATTCATTATGATTAGTACGGATAAGGCAGTTAATCCAACCAATGTCATGGGAGCAACAAAACGAATGACAGAAATGATTTTGCAAGCAAATGGTGATAATGGCGTGACTAAGATGGCTGCCGTTCGGTTCGGAAATGTTTTGGGATCGAATGGTTCCGTAATCCCAATTTTTAAGCAGCAGATTACGGAAGGCGGTCCTGTCACGATAACAGATAAAAATATCATACGTTACTTTATGACAATTCCTGAAGCAGCGCAGCTTGTATTGCAGGCTGGTTTCTATGCAGATAAAGGCGAAATCTTTGTTCTTGATATGGGAGAACCAGTGAAAATTTTGGATTTAGCTGAAAAAATGATTCGATTGTCAGGTTTCAAACCTTATAAGGATATTGATATTATTGAAATTGGGTTACGTCCTGGAGAGAAGATGTTTGAGGAATTAAAGCTTGATGGAGAAACAACAACAAGAACAAAAAATAATTTGATATTTAAAAACAATGTCATGGCAATAACCAAAGAAGATATTACAGACAGGTTGGTCAAACTTGAAGAAATATTAAATGATGTCGAGCATCGTAATGATATTAAAAACAGGTTGCTGAGCTTAATCATAACAGATCAGGATCAAAGCGTTTTTATGAAATAATAGCAAAGGTATATCACGTTTTGTTGATATATCTTTTTTTCAAAATCTGCCAATCATCATCAGATTATCGTGTGAATTCATAAAATAAGTTTGTCATTCAGAGCTGAAATGAATTAAGAATGGTTGCAATATAGTTACTTTTGTAGTATTATGTTTCTAGTTAAAATGCAAAGTGCTAAATTCATTTTAACAAAGGATAATAGACAGTTATTCAAAGTTGAAAATAATGCTTAGGGATGGATCGTTGCTATGTCACGTTCATCACGAATGTATGGTCATAGATGTTATAAAGTCAAACCTGAAAAGAAGTTTGATGGGTGAAGCCTACCCTATTGGAGGTAACAGCATGAAATGGTATGTTGGACAGGTCAGAAGCGGTCACGAAAGAAAGATCGTAGAGAAATGCCGGACTATGATTTCAAAGGATGTTTTACAGGATTGCTTTATACCAGAGTATATCCGAAAAAAGAAATATATGGGGAGCTGGCATGATGTAAAGGATATCCTGTTCAAAGGTTATATCTTCATGATAACGGATCAGATTGATCAATTAAATATAGAGCTTAAAAAAATACCTGATTTCGTGAAGGTCATCGGTAAGAAAAAAGCAGATATATTTCCTTTAAATGAAGAGGAAGTTGCTTTCATGAAATCATTTGGAAAAGAAAATCATGTTGTAGAGATGTCTACAGGCTTCATACAGGGAGAGCAAATATTTATAACAGAAGGACCATTGCAGGGGAAAGAAGGACAAATCATAAGAATAGATCGGCATAAGCGGGTCGCCTATCTTCAACTCAGCATGTTCAACAAAGAAACCACAACAAAAGTCGGATTAGAGATCATAAGCAAGTGCTGAAAAGGGACTTGCTTTTATTTTGGAGGGATAGATTTGGAGAAATTCAAGGATAAAATATGGCTGTCAAGCCCCACTATGCATGGAGAAGAATTAAAATATATTACAGAAGCCTATAAAACAAATTGGATGTCTACAGTGGGTAAAAACATTAATGAAATAGAAAGAATGATTTGCGAAAAAGTAGGATGCAAATATGCTGTTGCTTTAGCATCCGGGACATCCTCTTTACATATGGCAGTTAAACTAGCTGGAGTAAAACCTGGAGATAAAGTGTTTTGTACAGATATGACATTTGGTGCTACTGTCAATCCAGTAGTCTATGAAGGTGGGATACCAGTATTTATAGATACGGAATATGATACATGGAATATGGATCCGATTGCTTTAGAGAAAGCGTTTGAATTATATCCGGAGGTAAAAATTGTTGTCTTGGTCCACCTATATGGAACCCCAGGTAAAATCGATGAAATCAAAGCAGTTTGTAAAAAGCATAATGTCATTATCATAGAAGATGCAGCCGAGTCTTTAGGAGCAAGATATAAAGGTGTACAGACAGGAACATTTGGGAATTACAATGCAATATCATTTAATGGCAATAAGATCATAACTGGATCCTCAGGTGGGATGTTTCTGACTGACGATAAAGAAGCGACTGAGAAAGTTAGAAAATGGTCTACACAATCAAGAGAAAATGCACCTTGGTATCAGCATGAAGAATTGGGATACAATTACCGGATGTCAAACGTCATTGCAGGTGTGGTAAGAGGACAAATTCCACACTTAGAGGAGCATATCGCACAGAAAAAGGCTATTTATGAAAGATATAGAAAAGGGTTAAAAGACCTGCCAGTAAAAATGAATCCTTATGATGAAGAGAATAGTGAGCCAAACTTCTGGTTATCTTGTTTAATTATCGATAAGGAAGCAATGTGTAAACAGGTAAGAAGTGAACAAGAGGCACTATTTATTAGTGAAGCAGGCAAAACTTGTCCAACAGAGATATTAGAAGAATTGACAAAATACAATGCAGAAGGCAGACCAATTTGGAAACCGATGCACATGCAGCCAGTGTTTAGAATGAATCCTTTCATTACAAGAGAAGGAATCGGAAGAGCAAGAACGAATGCGTATCTCGAAGGCAGTACATTAGATGCAGGTATGGATATTTTTGATAGAGGATTATGTCTGCCTTCTGATAATAAGATGACAATAGAAGAGCAAGGCCAAATCATAGAAATCATTAAGGGGTGCTTTAAATAATGTACAGATTATTTTTTAAGAGATTTCTTGATTTCACATTGTCCTTAATAGCAATAATCTTGTTGAGTCCAATATACTTGATTGTAGCCATACTTGTAAGAGTGAAATTGGGAAGTCCTGTTATATTCAAACAGAAAAGACCAGGCAAGGATGAAAAGATATTCAAGATGTACAAGTTTCGAAGCATGACGAGTGAAACTGATGGGGAGGGAAATCTTCTGCCAGATGAAGTTAGGTTAACTTCATTTGGAAAGAAACTTCGTTCAACGTCACTTGATGAACTTCCAGAGCTCTTTAATATTTTAAAAGGAGATATGAGTATTATCGGTCCTAGACCTCTATTGGTCCATTACTTACCACTTTATAATGGATTTCAAAAACAAAGACATGATGTAAGACCAGGTTTAACTGGACTTGCGCAAGTGAGTGGACGCAATGCAATTTCTTGGGAAGAGAAATTTGAAAAAGATGTAGAATACACGAAAGAGTATTCTTTTTTATTGGATATGAAGATATTATTTATGACTGTGAAAACGGTTTTTAAGAAAGAAGGAATTAGTAGCGATACCTCTTCGACAATGGAGGAGTTTAAAGGATGATTAATAGGTGATGAAATGAACAATATTGTAATTGTAGGTGCATCTGGATTTGGCAGAGAAGTAGCATGGCTAATTGAAAATTCAGATAAATGGAATGTTAAAGGTTTTGTAGATGATAATGAAGATTTAGAACATAAAAGTGTGAATGATTATCCTGTTTTAGGCACAATAGATTTTTTGCTTAATGTAAATGAGAAAACCAATGTAGTAGTAGCCATTGGAAATCCTCGAATCAGAAAAAAAATAGTTGAAAGGCTTCAAATTAATAAGAATATTTCATTTCCTAATATATTTGATAAAGATGTCATTATAGATAAAACTGTCACGATAGGTTTTGGAAATATTATTTGTAAAGGTAGTATTCTAACTACAAATCTAGAAATAGGAAATTTTAATCATATCAATTTGAATTGTACGGTAGGGCACGATGTGCAGTTTCATGACTATATAACAGTCTATCCGGGAGTGAATATTTCAGGTAATGTAAGAATAAATGATTGTGTCGAAATTGGAACGGGAACTAAAATCATACAAGGAAAAGAAATAGTTAAAGAGACGGTGATAGGTGCTGGTTCTGTTGTTGTAAAAGACATAGTTGAAAATGGCACTTATATAGGAGTACCAGCAAAACAAATGAAATAAGATTGGAGAAAGTATGAAAAGAGTATTAATGACTGCAACTGTTCCATCAATGATTGGACAGTTTAACATGAATAATATCAAATTACTACAAGAACTGGGATATACGATAGATGTTGCCTGCAATTTTGATGATTATTCAGTTTGGAATGAAGAAAGAATAAAAAAATTCGAAAGTGAATTAAAGGAATTAAAGATTAAAAAAATTAATATTAGTTTTTCGAGAAGTCCTAAAAATATAAAAAACATAATAAATTCTTATAAACAAATAAAGCAGTTATTAAATGATAAGAATTATTCTCTAGTTCATACACATACACCTATCTCAAGCTTTATAACACGTTTAGCTTATAAAAAAAGTAATATATACGGAACTTGCAAAATGATTTACACAGCGCATGGTTTTCACTTTTTTAAAGGAAACAATCCATTTAAAAATTTTGTTTTTAGAAATATTGAAAAAATTGCTGCAAAATATACGAATGTACTGATTACAATTAACAATGAAGACTATATTGCAGCAAAGAAATTTAAATTAAAGAAAAGCGGTACTGTTGAATATGTACCAGGTGTTGGAATTGATATAGATAAAATTAATTTAATTAAAGAAAATAAGATACAATTATGTGAAGAGTTGAATATTCCAAAGGATGCAATCTTAATACTTTCAGTTGGAGAGCTTAATGCTAATAAAAATCACAAGATTGTAATAGAAATATTACCAGAGTTACCCAATAATGTGCATTATCTAATGTGCGGTGATGGTCAGTTGAAAGAGCAATATGAGCGATTAGCCAAGAAATTACATGTATCAGACAGATTACATTTTCTTGGATATAGAAAAGATGTAATTAAGATAATGAAGTCATGCGATATTTTTGTATTTCCTTCAAAAAGGGAAGGACTGTCAGTAGCTTTAATGGAGGCAATGGCATGTGGATTACCTTGTGTCGTTTCCAAAATTAGAGGAAATGAAGATTTAATTGAGAATGAGAAAGGTGGATACTGTGTGGATTTAGAAAACGAAAGCTTTAATATTTATATAAATAAAATATTAGAGTTAGACCTTTCTAGATCAATGGCTGCTTTTAATTATAATAAAGTTTCAAATTATTCTATAAAGAAAGTGAATTTGAAAATGAGGGAAATTTATGAGAGAAATGAATAAAGAACCTTTGATTTCTGTAATTATGGGTGTGTATAATGATCAGAGATTTTTAAAAGAAGCAATAGAATCTATTCTTTGTCAAACCTATAAGAATTTTGAATTTATTATATGTAATGATTGTTCTGCGGATCAAAGCACTAAGATATTAGAGAAATATAAAAAAATTGATAATAGAATAACAATTATAAATAATAAAAAAAACATGGGGCTAGCAGCCTCACTTAATAGGTGCATAGATATATCTAAAGGTGATTATATTGCAAGAATGGATAGTGATGATAGGGCTTTATCAGATAGATTTTCTATTCAAGTAGAGTATTTAAATGAGCATCCAGAAACTAGTGTGATTGGTACTAATGTATACTATATAGATAACTCATCAAATAGGTATTCAAAGACTGAATTTCCTCATATGAAAAGTATTTCATTAAAAGAAGCGGTTAAGCAAACTTCCCTTATTCATCCTTCTGTGATGATGAGAAAAGAAGCGATACTTAATGTGAATAAATATACAGTAACTGAATTAACATGTCGTGCTGAAGATTATGATTTATGGTGTAAAATGAAAGAAGAAAGAATGGTATTGGAGATTATTGGTGATTATCTTTTAGAATATAGAGAAGATGAAAGTGGAATAAAAAAAAGAAAATATGTATATAGAATTCAAGAGGCGAAACTAAAATTTTATTGGATGAAGCGTACAGGAATGACAAAGTACTTATTTATTTATGCACTGAAACCATTAATTATTGGAATGATTCCAAAAAAGGTTTATAAAAAATTACATAAAAGGAGAGTTATAGATGTCTAATATTCTTTTTGGAGTTTGCATTATATTACCGGTTTTATGTATAGGTAGTGGATGCTATTTTATTAGGCAAGAACAAAAAAAATGTGATATTTTATCCATTGTATTGATTTCAGTTGGCTTAGCTTTAATTGCTTTCTATACATTGCCTAATACATCGGATGACTTACAGAGACATTTTGATGTCATGCGAAGTTATCAAAATCATTCTATTATGGTAATATTTCATTCAGGATATTCATTGGTATATTTGAATAACTTAATAATGTATATAATTGCACAAACTAATATATTAGGCTTATACCAAGCGATTTTTACATTTGTCGGATATTTCTATTTATTTAAGCTAATACTAATGATTTATGATGATTTAAAAATACGAAACAAAAATATATTGATAGGTATGTTGTTATTTATATTTTGCATGTCTTTTTATAAAACTTATATCTTAGCAATAAGAAATTATTTTTGTTTTATCACTGGTGCATATTATTGTTATGCATTAAGAACAGAGAGAATACGAGTTCATCACTTCTTGATTGTAGTTTTATTATTATCGCTTATTCATCCGGTATCATTGGTTCTTGTAATTCCTTTATTAGTAGATTGGATAAAAAATAGAAAAATTCAGTTCGCTTTATTAGTAGGTATTTTTTTTCATTATCCTATTTTAAAGTTTTTTTTAAGTTTATGTCCGAAAGACTCATTTGTGTATCTTAAGATACTACCATATTTAAATGGAACTATACAGCCATATAATGCGAATTATATGATTTTATTTATGCTTCTTGCTCTCTTTGCTTCTTTTATAATTATACTAATGTATAAACAGGAGTCTAATACAATTAAGTATTTAATTCTATATACAATATTAGCGTTATCAACGTTCTATCAATTTGATCTGATTAGAAGATTTATGTACTTGGTGCCTTTGTTTATGATAGAACCTTTAT